>JAABUU010001464.1_pt1 | contig 39678 bp, 45 predicted proteins | sample 5559301 | NCBI WGS metagenome assembly JAABUU01 (sample SAMN10711884, study PRJNA513360) | rock metagenome | isolation source: Antarctica rocks | place: Antarctica: Victoria Land, Richard Nunatak white | reverse complement strand
GTCCGCCGGGGGGGGGGGGGGGGGGGGGGGGGGGGCCCCCCCAGGTGGCGTGGAGTTTGGTGGTGAGTTTGGATTTCAGGGCTGCGATGAATGTGGTCGAGGGGGCGAGGATGGACGCCGCGATGCTGACGACGGGTCCTCGGTTCTTGGCTTGGAGGTCAAAGGGGGGGAGGGCGGTACTGGGGGCTAGGGGTGTGATGTCGAAAGTCACGCTGCCGATGGCGGTGGGGCCGTTTGTCCAGCCGCGGGCATGTAGGGTGCTGATTATGGGGGGGAGGTGCAAGTGGTGGGAGAGGAGGGGGAGGAGGACTTGGGATGTGTATTCGTAGGAGGGGGATTTGGAGACGTTGGTGCCGCCAGCGATGGTGAGGCGGAGGGGGATGGGGGAGGGATTAGAGGGAGAAGAGCGTTTGGTGATGGTGGTTGAGAAGAGGAGGTATGGGAGGAGAGCTTGGAGGATTAGGAAGATTGAGCCTGGGGTGGAGAGGCGGATGTGCGATTCCAGGCGGATGAGTTTGCCATCTTTACGGATTTCTTTCCAGACGCTTGAGGAAGGATTCCGGTGGTTCTCGGTTGAGGGGCGTCCGGTATCGTCGTCTTCCACTGCACTGCTTCCATAGAAGACCGTCGCCGACGGTCGGAAAACCAGATTCCGGCTTTTCAGCTCCATGCCTTCCGTCTCAGCTCCCGTGGCCTTGGCGAGCCATTCTACAGCTGCGAGATGCGCTGCCTTCATACCCCCGCCTTGGCCTCGAGAACGATGGGAGGTTCGGTTGCCGCGTATGTTTGTGACGTGGATGGGGATGTGGGTTAAGGAGGAGAGCGAGAGGGCGAGGCGGAGGAGCTGGCCGCCCCCTTCGAGGGTGGTGCCGTCGAGATGGATGGCAGGTGGGGAGGAGGATTTTGGAGGAGACATGGCTGTGGGGAAGGAAATGCTGGACGTTGGACTTGAGAGAGTAGTAGTAGAAACAGATGTTAGGCTCATGCAAGACTTAACGGGGTTTCCTTCAATATACATGCACACAAACTTTCCCAGGAGGATGACGAAGAGCGATGTTGCAAAGGCCGAACTTGGCACCATGGGATATTTGATCTCTTTCTCTTCTGTACTCTCATTGTAGAAATATGACTCATCCATCTAGTCATCTATGAACAGGCGAGTGCAGGACATGTGCTCTTTCTGTCTCACGAGGTGCAGCTTTTGGACATAGGAGAAGAGATGAAAGTAGTATGCCACGAACGTGAAAGATAGAATATTTCGTAAAAGTACTGAGACCCTCCACTTCTTGTCGACCCAGAAGACGCAACATTAGCGGTCTACATTCTTTCCGACAACTGGAACCCTCGTGGTTTCAGACATCCATCACCACACTTTCCATCAAGCAAAGAGTGCTATATTGCATCGACATGAGTTTATCGATACGCTGTTGATACGCACCGCGACACCGTGCAATGTCGAGGATGTCGTGGTCACGAACGATACGGTTAGACGTGCACTCTATCCTACTCAGGTAGGCATTCTTCAATCTACACTTGATTGCATATATCAAATCCGCTTCACTACTCAATGCTATGAGACAAATAGTTTCTTATTATTGTTCATGATGATAGTACGTACTGCTTCTCAAACACCTGAAAAGGATAATTCCACTGCCCAGCAACCGCCAATTACCTCTACAGACTGTGCACTCTTTATTTTGGACCGCTTCCAGATATGGGTTGATGTTCTCTTCTCTAGTATTGTCACCGTTATACAATTACACCCTCTAAAAGCAAGAAGGAAGGGGCGTACTCGGAATTTATAGATTTGGGTGATTGCCGTTCTATAAACCTGCGTTGAAGGTCTGAATGAGTACTGATTGAATATGTGACTGTAGCTTACCAGATTGTACGGAGCTCCATGTCATCGATGTTCAAACTGTTTCCCTAGCCACATCTCATCCAGAGGCACATTGGTCTTGCAATATTTACTTGCTTAGGATCATATTCTGAATATTAAAACACAACACAGAGTGCATACTAAGTCACAAATGGAATCTTGCCACTAAAGACATCTGCCTTAGATCTTTGCTACGCTCAATTACTGCGCAGGATTGTTCTTCCCAAATGTACATTCTCTTGGCCATCTTCCTGCAAACCCTGTTACAGTAGCAAAAAACCCCCATTCGAATCGATCACACTCCCGGAACAATTCTTATCCTTCATCGCAAACAAGTACGCTTCTGCCACATCCTCTGGCTGTCCCATCTTACCCGTTGTATGTTTGCTTGCATAGAGCGCCTTGAAACCCTCTAATTGTTCTTTCGTCAAATGGTCCCACAATGGTGTCTCTATCGCTCCTGGCGAGACCAGATTGACACGGATCGGGGCGAGGTCAACAGCCAAGTTCCTTGTCATGCTGTGGAGGCCGCCCCCGTAGGCGGCCGGGACGGACCAACCAGCTATAGGTTTCTGGGACACGGCACCGGTCGTCAAGGTCAAGGATGAGGCGGGGCCTGCCGAGAGATACTTGGGGGCATACTTGGCGACGAGCAGCGGCGCAAAAAACCGGACCATGCCCGCCTTTTGGATACCTTCGAGCGTAGCCTCGTGGATTGGGATTGTAGCCAGCGCATCCCCTGCTGTAAAGACAATGTGGTCCAGCTTGCCGGTCTGTTCGAAGAGATGTTTGATATTCCCCTCTATTGTTGGCCCAGAGAGGTTGCAGGCGTGGCCTGAGACGCGGTCTTTGGCGGACGGGTAGGTCTGGAGGAGCTTGTCGATGCTGGAATTTACGCGGGATTCTTGGGACGAGGAGATGATGACGGAGGCACCATATTCTAGAGAGGCTTCTGCAACGCTGTAGCCTATGCCACTGCTGCCGCCGATGATGAGAATGCGGGCGCCGGAGAGCTTGGATGTGTACTTTTTGGCGTCGGACATAGTAGACGAATCAAGCAAATGTCCTTGGTGTGTAAAATTGGGCTTCGCGTTTGATATTGAGGAAATTACTAGGTTATATATGATTTAAGAATACTGGAAGGCTTCTGATACTCTATATAGTACTCAATAGGCTGAACATGGCGTTCAATGGTTTGGGATCCGGAGATAATAATTCTACGGGGTTAGGCTTCCTCTCCCCGGATATAACTCGCTTGAACAGAGGGAAAGAAACAGAAGAACAGTCTAATCATATAGCATGATGACTGGAGAGCGTTGCCTGCACGAAAGCGATCTGTTCCGATCATAATACTCAACAAATGTTGGCCGCAGTTCAGAGCTAACCTTCGGCCGATGCGAGGCTTTCCCTCAAATGGGATTCTACTCTCGAGAGTACTAACCTTGCTGCGTTTGTTCATCAGGCGCTCCATCTTTTGGCAAGTTACTCATCAGAAGAAGGATGTGGTTGCAATTGATGATAAATTCAACGACTGATAAATTAGCAAGGGCTGGGATACGAGTACCTCCTAAAATTAGTACCCAACAACGGAAAATAGAAATATCTGCTCCGACCGTCAGTGGCTCTGACTTCAGCGGGACAGCCACAGTCATGTTCCCAAGCTGGTTGAAAAAACATTCGGCAGTATTGGTACATTGGTATCTAGAAAAATCTATGGAAAATGGACATAGTTGCATCAGGCCTTCCACAATGCATCAACCTGCTTTTTGCGCACCTGTGATAGCCGTTAGCAGTGCCGGACGTGTAATGGGACCTTCTCGGGAAACTTACCAGAGGCGCCAAGATGCCGGTCCCAACAGCGAGTGCAGCCACTGTTGCCATGAGCTGGAACTTGCTGAACCCTTTCCCAAGCATGTCGAATGCCCCGATTGGCGACAACCTAGTCCCGAGGATATCTACATCGCCAAACGCAAATATCAGGCTCGTACTCTCTAAGAGAGACGGACTCGTGATGACATTCGAGATAGTCAAGATATCTCTCTTATGGTTCAGGATCCACTTGGGCTCGAAGTCTAGCACCGGACTATGCTTAAACAGCCCTTCTTCGAGTTCTGCCGGTGTAGGGTCGCGATTGACGGGTCTTCTAGGATCAATCACTCCTCGAGGTATTGCAAAAAGGGCGCCCAGCGACGGAAGGACACAGAGCAGTGAGCGAGGCGTGATACCCTGAAGAGTAGATGTGGCGGACATATAGGAGATAGCACCCGGGATTATATAGACTTGGGAAATAATATGAGGTGTACCATTCGTCGCACCATCATTAGATGCGGTAGGGTATATACTTGAGAAGTTCTGAGAAGAGCCAAGTGGGCCACGATCATTGGGCATTGGGGATTCGTAAAGTTCCGAAACGATGAGTCGGTGGCCTTTGGCGTCGGAAGTTGCAGCCCCTCCTTTGGCAGAGGCCGCTGAATCGGAGAAGAACGAGTAGGCAAACCAATTCTCCGAGATGATGGATGCTATTGGTTGGCTGGTGTCGACACCAGAGTGCACAACGGCGTAGAGGATTTCGCCAGATGTTGAATCCAGCACGTGGAAAGTCGCTTTCGAATTTTCCACGCTGACAGTAGTTAGAAGTATGAGATTCGAGTTCAAGTATTTATACAGCACGTTCCTATCACCGAGCGCCTTGCCAATCGATGCAACAGGGTCGTGGGCGGGTCGAGCGCTCACACTTGCTATCTTCTCTCCTGGGAGTGGCACAAACTCCCACGCCATGCTTGGTTTGCCACCGTCTGTGAGCATCCAACCCCTGAGAATGCCATCCTGGCCATTTGTGACTATAATCGTGCCGGTTGCGAAATCGCGTTTTGGAACGTCTCTAATAGATCCATCAATATTAATCGGTAAGAGAAGCTTTTCCCCAGAGGCATCTATTACAGAGACGGAAGTTCTCAGAGAGGTAATTAGGCCACCAGGCTGGTACTGTAGGATGTTGCCTGTTAAGGTCTCTATACGCAAGTATTCCCCATGAGTTCCCCGTACAAACACAGTGCTATCTTCAATGTCAATGCCGACGATCTCCCACTTTTGGCCTGCCTGGATATCGATGGCTTTGATGTTCCACATGACATTCCCTTGCTTGCCTGCGTCGAGTGCTGCAAGTCTACCTCGGTCAGTAGCCACAATAACAACCTTACGGAACCCGAAATTATCGCGGTGTAGATTCTGGTCTTGGGGTCGGATGTCATCACCAAAAACGTTGCCAATTAGTCGGTTTGCAAAAATCTGTGCCCAAGCCGGGAAGTGCTGCAAGCTCCTAGCGTGGCGTTTCACTCGATGGATGTATGCTTTTACAAGGGTACTGTGGCTCTCTACTGCAAGCTCTTGAGCTATGTTCTCCTCCTCGACAAGATGGCTCCATGCAGCTGCAATGACTCCAGCCAGTGCTTCAGGTCTGACCCATACGGGATCACCATTCCGGACAAGCTCCCAATCACCAGAAGGTAAGGCTAAGGCTGTCCTCACGGCGAAGTTTGAGGCCCCTCTCGATACTACCTCGGAAACAGCATGTGAAATGCCTTGCGGACCAGTCAATCCACTGTGGCTCTTGGGACGGACAGCCCATTGACCTAGGATGTCATTCGAGATCGACGAGACCAACGTAACCCCAAAGTCAGTGTTCCGCGTGAAGTAGACGGTACTGCCTTGAGTGCTGGTTGAAAATGCTCCGGCCCCACTGATCTGCGAAAGATCATAGGCCTTTCCCACGACGCCTGAAGCTGGATTGATATGATATACTTCAGCCCAGTGGGATTTTGCAGCCTGATAGTGTACAAGAAAGTGGGCCTCCGCTGCAGCCGTCTGAGGCGCATGCACAATGATATTTTCAATCGGATGATCCCCATTATGGGCGATGTTTTTGCTTGAGACGTGCTTCGTACCGATCACGTTAATTTTCAAGGTCTTAAACACCTTGTCAGTCCAAATGAGTAATGGTGAAGCCGAATTGGCACCAGTGAACAAGATCAAGTTCTCTGATGTAACATCGCTGTCCGAGCTTAGAGTGTGTTGGGTGGCCTGCTTGCCTGTCAAAGGACTTAGCTCCGTGACTTTGATCTTATATCCTTTCAGAAGCGCCGAGTGCAGGGAAATGTAGTATAGGCTTTTGGTAGACGACGACAATCCGAAGGGTGCATCTCCACTGTATTTTGTTAATCCTATCCCAACCCTAAGAAAATTGCCCTATCCTGGTGTCAATCTACCTCTCATCTCTGTACTCCCATAAGACCTCCCCAGTAGCAGCCGTGAGCTTTCTGACCACCCCAGCAGATCCCTCCTCTTCACAAAGCACAAGAATATCCTTCCCTCCGCTTTGCGTTTCTAGCACCTCTAAGCCCTTGAGCTGCCCATGTCCCTTCCATGCCCAGACCAGCCTTCCATCTGCAGCATCCCAAGCCTGGACCTCATTCCCGATGGCACTAACAATCGTATCTTCTCCTTCCCCTGCTCCCAAGAAACCTCGACCCGTAACATTGCTAGCTGGGTCCACCAACCGCTGTCTCCATATTATCGAGCCATCTTTAGGATTGACAGCACCGAGCACATGTCGTTCTGAAAGTGTGTAGAGGAGTGAAGCTTTCGAAGAAGCTGAAGGGCGATGGAAGAAAGTTGCGTGAGGTTGGGGGAATCCGAGAAGGGGGTGGTGGTAGTCGGTCTGATAAGCGTCGTCTACAAAAACGGCGGAGACTGACGGCGGGAAGAGGGAGCAAAGCAGAGGTGACAACAGCCACGCCCACGATCGCATACTCGACTACAAGGAGGGTAGGCCTATAAGCTTTTTGCTGTCAAAAAGTTCGACGATGTTGTTTTTGCGGCAAGCTTCGGAGAGCCGAGGGTGCAAACAGACCAAAACACTAGCTCTCGATAACGCTACAGTACCAATACCTAGAGCTCCTGGAAAGACGAACGGCTGTCATAATCATGTTCTATATGCTATCATGCGTGCAAGAGCATCTCGTGCTCTCTAACCTCCAGCCTGATAAGAGTCTCTTACAGAATCATGTCCGCCATCTGGAGCTCTCATTAGAACCTTTTCGAACGCTTCTCGTATTGTGTTCTCCGAACATCCCTCTCGATGATGTGTTCAACGAGAGTGTCAATCAGGCCAATGTTGTTCCCCTTTCCAACGCTATCGATACAACGAAGTCAATACTAATGACTAGGGGAAAGCCACATGCTGACGTTCCAATTTTATCCTGGACCAGCTCGCTCCCAAACTGGTCATAAGGCATATACCAAGAATGCAAAGGAGTAAGATTACATATCTAACTTCGATGGCTGATCAAAAACCGTTTATCGATTATCATGATTGTAACGTTTATAAGAAAGCAGGATCCCCGCCACTGTCATCACTGCTCTTCATGTTCCTTCTCCGCTTACCCAGGAATAGATCGACCATCTTCTGACCGTGCGGGATTGTAATGTCATCCGTGACCAGAATGGAACAGTCGCTTCCAGGACCAACACTTTTAGAGTGCGGGTCTTGACGCAGGGGTTGTTGAATATCCGCGATATTCACTTGATTTTGAGGCTTTGCTGAGTATGTTGGAGATTCTCTAGTAGAGGGAATCCCTGGAGAGTCACCGCTCTGCATTCGACGAAGACGAGCCAGACGCTCAGGACTATGTCGACTTGGTGTCTTGGGCTTAGTTCTGGTTCGTACGTTTCCTGGGATGCTTGGTGGTGTAAGTGTTCCTTGAGAATCAGGGGAGCCGGTGTTAAAGCCCTTGGTCTGGTATCCTTGGGTAGTGGAACCATTACATTGAGATCTAAGAGTTGTACTAGATACTTTGTTGCGAAGGTCACCAGACAGGGTATAAGGTCTTTTCAGGCTAGACGAGTATCTTTCGTTTTCCACATTCGAGAGAGGCCGAGCTTGTGTTTCATTGAGGTCGTTTACGGCGTTTTTATCCTGTTTGGGGGTAGAAATGTTAGATGCAGGTGCAATATCCAGCAACGGGAATCTATCAATCATCGAATAAGAAGTCCTGCGCTCCAACGTTGGCCTATTTACCAAATTACTGTGAACGATAGCGAGAGGCTGTTTCGGTGTATTAGTCGAATTGGGAAGCTTCCCTAACGCTAGGTCGTCCTCATCCAGCTGTGCATTTTCTCGTTTATGGCCGATCTCTTTGAAAGGAAAGGCGTCGTATATTTTGGTGTTCTCCGTACCCCCACTCTCTAGGTTGGCGACTTGAGAGACCATCCAATTCTGCCAGTCTCCACTCGACTTAGTCGCAGAGAGGTTACGTTGGGCGAACGGCCTTCGTGACGCATGATACTTCTCTGATTGACTGGGAACTATGAAGGCTGTGCCCGCTTCGCCGCTACTTTCTGACTTCACAAGCGAGACCGAGCTTTGGGTGGGCTTTGGAGTATTTCCACCAGAGGTCCTCGAATAGACGCTTTCTGATCCTGTCACACTGCCGTTAGGGAAGCCATAGATGGTTCGACGCGGCTGTAGAACTGGCTGTTCGGGAGACTGGAAATCTGCTTCAGTGTTTGCTTCGCTTTCGCTACCAGCATGCATCGAACGTCGAAAAGGGCTTGTTTTGCTTCTCTCGAGGCGCATGTTTGACGGAAAGAATCCAGATTTGACTTCTCGCAGGGGCCGTTTGGTAGTTGGGTAATTAACTTCATTGCTCTGCGCAATATCCTGCGGAGTGGGATCCATTTTCATACCTAAATTCTCCCGAGGAGACATGCCCTGTCTTGGAATGAATATATCGTCCACATTACTAGAAGTTAGAGCCCCAGATACAACGGACTTCGACAGCTTGATGCAACGAGGGGAATCAGGAGAGTGATCGGCGTCTTCGTCTCTAAGAGAGCTGGAAGTGTCTCGTCGACTATTAATAGAAGACCTTTTGGGTGTAAAATTAGAATGATGGAACCTCGCTTGGCAAGAAGTATTCGCAGTACTGGGGTCCTGCTCTTCTGAAGCTTGGCAACCTTTGTCGCCAAGCCTTCTTTGCAACGCAGAGTATATCCGTTGGCTGTCCACCATACCACGCTTGTGGCCAGCTACACTATTGTTTCGTGCCGGTTTGCGGAAAGCTGTGAAGACGTCACCGAGCTCCCCATATTGCCGAACGGACGGGGATGGCTGATATGGGCCTCCGTTCTCCTGGATTACAGATAGCCGCTTTCTCTCTCTCTTCTGCCGCGAGCTCAAGGTATTTGCTGCCGTTGAGTTCGTCCAACTGGTGACACGCGACTTGCCATTGCTACTACTGTCATCGCTACGGGCGCTACGGATGCTGCCTGCAGGAGATCCTTTGTCAAGGATGACCGGACTATTCCGCAACGGGGACTCACGAGAGCTGACTCTGCGTAATGCCTCCACGTCAGGAGATGGAATGCCTTCATAATGCTGCTCCAGGCCGGACAAAGTTGCCTTGTAGTCTCCGAAGTGAGGTCGCCTAGCATTAAGCTGCTGTGCTGGCATGACTTCCTGGGTTTCTGACGGGCGGTGGAAAACCCGCTTCAACCTCGTTTTAAGAGAAGAAGAGATACTCCTTGCCCTATCTCCCAAACCCTTGGCGATATTTGGTTCCACGGGAGCAGGGGCGACGGACCCTACTGCACTGCCATAGCTGTTGGTACTGCTGGTGCGAACAGTCCTGCGGAAGGCCTTCTGAGATTTGCGGCGTTTGCCTAATGTCAATATCGACGGCTGTGTTTTGTGTCTTTGTTGCTCTATTTGCCGAAGGTATTGATCCCGGGCAATCTGAACGGCTGCGTCTGTACTAGTATTCTGACGAGCATTACAGGATATTTGATCCGACTTTCCCCGCAAAAAGGAGAACGACCTCCGAAGATTAGGTCTCGGTAGTTGACTTAGCCGGATAGCACTATCAGATGATTGTTCTGAATGGCTTCGGCTATAGAATCCAGTCTGTGGCGTCCCATGCGTAGATTGGAAAGATGGAGCTTGACGGGGACTATACATCGATTTTGCTTTCCGAATCCTCTTATATGAAGACGGCATTGAAGCGACTTCGCTGTCGAAATACTCTTCCTCAAATACCCCTTTTTGCGATTGCCCAACATTAGACCTGTAATCAGTAGCTTCCCGCCTGGTGATAGACCGCTGTCTCATTGGCATGGCCGTTGGACCCACAAAACGAACGCTCTGCTTTCTCGCCAGACATGGTCCAGCAGCATTTGATGTGGTAGTCGCTTCCTGTCCAGGTTTCATTCTGATGGCCATCGTGCGCCCGTTCGCGCGCTCGAAAGCAAGAGCTGCTGCGGTAAGAGCGTGCTGATGAATAGTCTCTGGATTGACGGAGATATTCTGAGAAGACTTGATGGATGAAGTTGACTTGGCTCGGCGAGGGCGATTTGAGCTGCTACTTGTACCGTGGGAAGGCATGCTGAGGTGCGACAGTCGCAAGTCTTAGGAAACACCCTCAGCGAAACAGCTGGCCGAAAGAAATATCCGATAAGGTGATATATCCAAAAATGTGTCCCAACAAGTCTTATACAGAAGGTGGATCAATGAGGAAAGATGACGGGCACCGAGGAACTCCTCGAGAAGAGTTTAAGAGACACTAGCCGTACACAGGCAATGCGTAGGAAACAACGATCAATACCATTACCTGGGGTTCCCGCCCACCGTGGAAACCTCGTTGTCTCTAGCGGATACGGTGCTACGAGGTAGGAGCGAAGGATGAACCTCCTTCACACACCAATTGACCGGACACAACAAATCAGCAGCCGCTTGTTAATTGGCTTGACAATATACAATAACGGTGGATAATATGTCCATCAGTTGCTTGCACAAGTGGGAATCTATGCCATATCTGAACACAGCTTGACATGAGCATAACACTCACCAATCCTCTTTCAACCTACCCATGGTACGACAAGCCCTCGGGATTTGCGCGTTGGCTTTTCGAAGCTTAATTCTCTGTTCAACAATCAAGCTTTGACCGAGTATGCAAACGTTGATAACATGAGACTTCGGAACAGCTGGAGTATTGTGAGGCTTTATTAGGTAGTCGAGAAAGTGTAAGCAAACTGCAACTGTTCCCGGTTTATGCTGGCTTGCCATTATTTCACTCACGTTGTTCTTCCGCCAACGGAGTAAGCTGACGATCTTTTGCACTCATTTTGTTCCTATAGTGAAAGAACTTCAGATGGCACACTCCATGTCAAGTATAGCCTATTGAGAGTGGAGTAGGTCGTGTGTTCTTGTTGCGGTGAAGTGCAAATCGGCTAGACATGCTGTCGAACAACCAAGGTTTGAGTAAATCCTGTCTGTGGATGCAGTACTATTCCAATATGTTGTGGCCACTCGTACCATCCAATACTTCTTCCAAAGGCCGATCATCTGGCTCTTTCCTTAACATGGTGAAACAATAGTGTAAAAGAAGCAGTGCAATCAGTTTGTGCATTTTAATGAAAATTTATTCGAGTAAGCTTTTGCGTGGTAAGGTGATGAAATCAATACATCCTTCCATTTCGTCTCAAGCTTACTTTCCTCAACCATTGAATATCACCGCCGCAGCAATCACACAAACATGTCATCTTTAAAACGTATGACTGATTCGTAAGCCTGTAAAGACCTCAATAAGAAACGCTAAATCACTCTGCAAGGCGGATCCAATATGGCGACCACGCAAAAGGCTGAGCCGATCAGCAAAGAGGTCATAGATCCTGAAGGAGACCTTATTCTCGTCCTTCCCAATGAGGAGGTCCATTTATCGAGATCGTACCGACTATTATGGTCTCGATGTGGCGGAGGATGTGGAACGGGCAATGAAGAAAGCTAAGAAGGCTTTCGGCGGGCTCTGCCTGGACTGCGTTAAAGAACACAAAAAACTAAGGATGAGTGGGCAGAGTGCAGACTTCTGCGTACTCACTTCCGAGGGTTGTTGGAACAGGACCGCGACAAGACTGCGAAGTAGGAAAAATCAGAGGCAAGCCGTCAAGACGAAGCGCGCTCATATTTCCAAATTGGCTGGGCGAAACACTGCTGGAACCAACAGTCGAATAGCATAGAAGTGCTTTGTATCCATCGCCACAAATCCTCCCTATGTCACCCTCCCCTTGTCTCTGCGTTGACTTGGCAGTGCTACCACAGAATAACGAAGTAAAAATTGGGTTCTTTTTCTTCGTTTTCGTTTAAATTAAACGTTAGTCATAAAAATAAAGAATTGAAACACGAAACCAGGTATATAAAATGAAATAATTTCTTTCGTTAGTTCAAGATCTAATTTTCGCAGGCTGAAGCCATTCTTTTGATATCCATTCAACGCTTTATAGACTCGTCAGAACCTGCACGGATATCCCATATCGGAGAAACTGCTAGCGAGTAGAAGCCGTCAAGGATAGAGAAGATGAACCGGTCAGGCAGGGAGGGGGGGGGTTGGGTCATGCGGATTTGGATGGAAGGAAGAAGGAGCATCCATCCGGTGCTTCGTTTAGGGAAGATGATCAACTGGAAGCCCCTGGAGCCCACCGTTTCAAAATTTGGTGAGAGATTCAATCACATAAAAAGCTAATTGCCTAGTCTTGGACTCTTGGTGTCTGTCTCTTTGACTCGATCGCGATTCGGCAATTTAAGAGCTCGTGTACATCTTGACGGAGGCAGATAGTAGAGATGGTTTTTCTGGTCCGGTTCAACGGAACCTGGAATCCTTGTTGGGGTCTATTTGTAGCCCGGAAATAGTATTCTAGGAATATGTGTACACGCCATCGCCATGCTATGCATCACTGCTTTCTTTCGTTTTCCATTTCCCACAAGAGCTCCTCCGTACCATTAAGCATAGAAGTTCACTACAGATACTAGGGTTAGCGTTGTTTCTGTTAAGATGATAGACTTCAACGATATGCTTACCAGTCTCCTTCTTCTTCGCCTGGACCTCCGCAATCGCATCAACGTAATGCTCATGCCCAATCTTCACCATCCCCTTCCTCAATGCAATCATCCCCGCCTCCACACATACTGCCTTCAACTGTGCGCCCCCAAACTCATCCGTACTCCTCGCCAGCTCCGGCCAATTCACCGCCTCGTCAACGGTCATCTTCCTCGAGTGAATTTTCAGAATCTGCGCCCGAGCTTCTTCGTTCGGTAATGGGAACTCGATTTTCCGATCCAATCTCCCCGATCGTAGTAGTGCTGGGTCAAGCACATCTACACGATTTGTGGCTGCTAGCACTTTCACTCGGTCGTCGGAAGCGAAACCGTCGAGCTGGTTAAGCAGCTCCAACATTGTGCGCTGGACTTCTCGATCACCGCTCTTTTCGCTATCAAAGCGCTTGGTGCCGACAGCGTCGAGTTCATCGATGAAGATGATCGAGGGAGCCTTTTCTTTGGCGAGGGCGAAGCAATCTCGGACGAGCTTGGCGCCGTCACCGATGAACATTTGGACGAGCTGGGGGCCGGCGAGCTTAAGGAAGGTGGCGTCGGTTTGGGCGGCGCATGCACGGGCGAGGAGGGTTTTGCCAGTACCAGGAGGGCCGTACATCAAGGCACCTAGAGGGGTAGATTAGCTAGGAGAAGTTTGTGGTTATTTAAGGAGGGATTGGAAGGATGTACCTTTGGGCGCTTTAATACCAATCTTCTTAAAGCGTTCAGCTTCTTTCATTGGCCAGACTACAGCCTCTACCAGCTCCTCTATCTGTTTGTCTAGCCCCCCAACATCCGTATACTTCTCCGTAGGCTTTTCATCAACCTCCATAGCCTTCACTCTACTGTCGTACTCAGCGGGTAGTGTATCGAGAACCAGGTATGAATCTTTGTTGACACCAATAAGATCACCGGGTTTGAGCGTAGTATGATCGACAAGACCGATGAGAGGTAGGAATATTGTTTGACGGGTGGAGGTCTTGATGACAGCAGATTTGCCGATGCGCGTTGCATCGAGGTCGATATTTGCGCCCTCTTCTGCGGCTTCTTTCTCCACATCTAGGTCCAGTAGCTCTACGACGTTACCGACGAGGTACGGTAGTTGTCTAAAGTCATGGTTAGTAACATAGAGCTGCTATGCGCTATGCAAGAGTAGAACTAGAGCTATGGCTGCTGACCTGTTGTTTTCGATCTTCTCTAGATTATCCTTTATCTTCTCCTTCATGGCTCCTTGCTCGTGCGTCAACCGCTGATACTCGCTCTTCATGATCCTCATATCATTGTCTAACAGCCGTTTCCGCATGATGATGTCTCTTGTACTTGAATGCAGGATCTCCGTATCTATTAGGTCCTCCTCTTTCTCTTTCTCTTCCTTCTTCTCGCCATCAGCATCCTTCATCTCCGCGTCGCCATCCTGATCTGACTTCTTTCCATCTTTCTCGCCCTCGTCTTTCTTCTTCTCCTCCTTGCCCTCGCGCTCCATGTCATCAAGATCTTCTAAGGTCGACATGATGGCGGTGGTTTAAGTATGTGTAGCTGCTACGATTTGTGGACACCGACTCGCAAAGTTCAAATTGTCTGGAAAGCTTTGGTAGTAGCTAAGGTCGGTGATAAAGTACCGCAGATGAAGTCGTGAATAGCAGGAAGCTTAAGCTCCGAAAGTGGAGCTTACGATATCAGAGATGCCTGGGGTATGTTTACACTAGCGGTGAAACTTGTATCCGCACCACCACTGCAAATGGAAGTAATAATTTTTGTACTTTATTAATATTACCATTAGAACTACTCCGTACCTACAGAGCGATCGTAAGAGCTGACTCACATCACTTCGATTAGAACAATGCATGTCGTCTCATTGCAGTTTTTTAAATTTTAAATTTGTAAATACATATAGAGAGCTCTTGATCCTTGTCAGACACCTTGGCCTAATGGCAAGGCGTTGCTTTCCGGTGGCAAAGATTGGGAGTTCGAATCTCCCAGGTGTCGTACCCAATTTTTGGGAATTTTAACGTAATCCACTTTTTTTTGACTCGAGCGCAGGCATTTATTTATACATACGACGTGGCTAAAGGAACATCCTATGGTTCTAGATGAACCTTCAAAGCTGATCATTGTTCCATAGTTATAAACGACTCTTCACAGTAGCACACTTCATCAACGCTCTCCCATTACTCAATACCACCTTGCGGCCCTCAACGCTGGTCGTGAATCTGACTTCCTCCCATTCATCTTTGAAGTGCCCAGTCCTCCAAATCTCTGTTACCAGCTTATCACCCGGCTTGACGGGCGCGGCAAATCTGGCCTGGAACTCCTTCAGATTGGCTGGATCACTGTTTCCTAACATCTGTAGCAAGCCGTGGCATGCAGCGTTCCAGGAAAAGAGTCCATGCATGATGGCTCCCCCGAACCCCATCTTCTGACCTGGTTCTGGCGTCGCATGCAAAGGATTATAGTCGCCATTGAGTCTATTTGTGGTTAGCAAACAGATTCCGATGCAGGGGCTCGATGTTCTACCTGTATAGAAGGGCCGCTTCCTTTGTAGTCTGCAGCGTGTGGACCGCATCTGGTTTCTTGCCCTCAGGGGTTGGAAAGTTGATGGTAGCCGGGCCTTGATCTCTCATCAGCTCTCATATATAACGAAAGCGTCCATAAGTTCTACCTTTGGGCCCACCCCAATTTCCCTGCCCCACAAAAAATGCACTGCCGACAGCTTTAGTATATATGTCCCCACCTTTCTCCGCCAGCACGAGCTCTGTCTCAAGCACACTCCCTGCCTTCCCCTTGTCGTATACGCCAAGTACCTTGGATCGAAGCTCGAACTTTTTGCCTGCACTACTTGGTGGCAGAGGTTTCAAGAAGGTCATTGAGCGCTGTCCATCGACCACACGACGACTATCAAACTTTGGAACATTGGGGACGGGCGTTTCGCTTGATCGAGCGTAGAAATCGATGACTTCTTGATCCGTGTGCTTGAAAGGAAGGATAATTGGGTATGTGGGAAAGACCTGGAAATTAGGGTGAAGTTCCTACACCCATCAGTGCTCCACATTTACAAACGAAAGTCGTAGGTTTACAAAGAGAAAGTGGAGTTCATCAGCTGTAGCTCCGATACTGTTCGCAAACAGAAGGACATCTCTCTTCAGCCATGAGACTTCCTGCGGCGGATACTCGAAGCCAGCCCCTGGTCCGCTCATCTTATCTCAAACTTTGAAGACTTGACGTGGATATATGGCAGCACTGTATTCAGTCACAGCGAGAGCTTTGCAATGGCGACGCAGATATGGAGCTTGAAACAGCCGAGGGGGCGGGGGGGGGTAGCTTTGTCGACCGCCGAGGCACCGGAGTTGTCTGTAAGTAGGGAGCGAATAAAACCGTTTCTTCTACAATAAACATGTTTAAAACTCACTAGCGGTTTATTCATGTATGTTTAGAATATTGGTTTTATATTATATAAGCAAGCTAAACCCAGCTGATTTAGCTCGGGGGGTTTGACCTCGCTGTCACCATTGCTTCATACGAGTATGGAGTAGATCTATCTTCATACCACCAGCCATGCCTCCTCAACGCGATGGCAAACCTCGCAATCAGGCTGTTACTGATGCCTTTCAGAGCATAATTCTACCAAACCGAATCGTTCCTGCAGTGAAGTGCTTATACTGTCATCGTCAAATGACGTTCAAAACTACTCGTCAGCAGACTCATCTGAATCAATGTACTATTTACATCAACAGACCATTGTCAGCTGCACAGTTCTGTGTTTAAAACATGCTTCAATAAACATGTTTAAAACATGTTTTTGACTAATTTAATTTAATTAGGCAATAAACATGTTTAATACATTTTGCATTCTATCTGTAAGAAGATCGGTTGAATTTCAGATGTCTGCACTTTGCATCGGCAATTCGGCGAAGAGCTTGAGTAGCTTGTAAGCTAGTGAGCAAAGTCATAAGGTACTAGGTAGGTAATGCGCTTGAGGCGCATCAGCTACCTTAGCTACTAGAAGAGACATGTCGTGCATGTGCTACAAGCTAGCTGTCAGCTGGTTTTGCAACGTAGATCAGCTACAAGCCAGCTGTTAGCTGGTTTAGCAACATAGATCAGCTACAAGCTGGTTTAAAGTTGACTTTACTATACATACTACTCGTCATTCTATTCACCATCCTATCTACGACATGCTCACCACCCTACTCACCACCCTACATGCTCACCACCCTACTCGTCACCCTACATGCTCACCACCCTACTCGCCACCCTACATGCTCACCACCCTACTCACCATTCTACATGCTCACCATTCTACTCACCACCCTACCTACTCGTTAGCCTACTCATCAGCTTGCTCGCTTCAAAACATGCTTCATGCGACGTGTTCAAACACGCGTCATTCGCTTCATGGCCTACTCCATAGCCTACTTCATAGTATGCTCCATACATGCTTCATACATGCTTCATAGCACATGCTAATTAGCTCAATAGAACGCACCCTTCATGGCTCGATACCAAACTTCCGATCAAACGCCCTACCAAATTCCCTATCGAGCTTCCTACCGAGCTTCCCATCGAGCTTCCTATCGAGCTTCCTACCGAACGCTCTACCGAATTCCCTACCAAACGCCCTACCAAACGCCCTACCAAACGCCCTACCAAACTCCCTACCAAACTCCCTACCGAATTCCCTACCAAACGCCCTAGCAAAGGTGCTACATGAACAATTGGCCGTCACCAAGAGCTTGCCAGCTAGGAGCTCGGCTAAACAGATGTTTTTGGCTTATGCTAGCTTGAGGCGCATTTAGCTGGTTTTAGCTGGGTTCGCACTTTTGCCGATGCTTGTTGGAATCTCCTCTACACACACTTACGGAGTATCTGCTAGAACTCACCAACTCATGATCGTATACATCCGTCCTCAATCCGCACACAAGGCTCTCATCCGCACCGCTCGACGTTTCATATCGAACCCTCGATTCAACGGCAAAGCCATGTCCGCAACAATATCATCAGACGGCGGTCCCGTCTTTTTCCGGATGCCCCACGAACCCTACGGCTTCCTCTCTCAATGGTATCCCGCTCCCTTCACCACCCCCTCTCTCTCCCCTTCCGCTCCCGCAGCGTCCTTTCTGAACGCCGAGCAATACATGATGTATCGTAAAGCGATGCTTTTCTGCGACACCGAAACTGCCGAGAAGATCATGACGGCGATGACGCCAGCTGAGCATCAAGCTTTAGGAAGACAAGTTAAGTTTTATAATAAGGAAAAATGGGTGGGCAATAGAGATATAATCGTACAGGAGGGGAATTGGAATAAGTTTAAAAATGCAAAGGAAGGGCCGAGGTTGCGGGAGTTGCTGTTGGAGACAGGGGAGAGGGAGTTGGTAGAGGTATGCAAATTGTTGGATATTGTTAGGAACGCTATGAAGTGACCAGTACGCAGGTTTCCCCAGAAGACAGAATATGGGGCGTTGGATATGACCTAGAAAATGCGGAAGCAAATCGATCGGACTGGGGACTGAATTTGCTGGGTAAAGCAATATCAAAAGTGAGGCAACGGCTGCAATCAGAGAATAAGCATCTATAGCAAAGCAAGCGACCTCTAAGTCGTGAATTGTTCCTGGGAGCCAATACTTTAGGTCAACGATTGGTGCATTTGAAAATTCTGGTATCTATGGATGCTGCCCGACAAAATATTTTCCGAAGCATTTCGAACTCGCTATGCCGTACCCATTATGCTGCGCCTGATGCTCGCTAGAAAAGATTCAACTGCTACTATCCACTTTTGTAACCAGAAGAGGAGATTGCGGTAGAGACATGGCTTCATTAGCACCTGCTTGAAGTCAGTGAAGATACGCTTGACGTTGGGGGAATACATAGCATTTACATTTTATAGGCACAGCTGCCCTTAGCCGCTCTAGTTGGGTCTTCCGTCTCCAGTTCGTACTCGATTTCGATGTCCAGATCCCTCGGCTTCTTAGCATTCGGCCTACACTTCAAAACACCTTTAACATGCTCATTTTCGCTGACAGTCAGGACCTCCCGCAAGTAGAAAACCGTCTGCTTCCAATGAGTGTACTTTGCGTGTGGACCCGTGGAGAATCGTACGGGCTTGTGGCAGGCGGCAAATTCGATGTCGAACCAAGCGATGAGAGCATGGATGAAATCGCTTCTCCGCGACACCATCTCAAAGGGTGCTTCGAATGCGAGGTCGGCGGGCTTAACGGAATAGAGGTCGATTGTCATAACAGTGGTTGGGTCGGTAACACAAGCCTTTGTTTCTACAGTATCGACCAGGGGTTCAGTCAAGGCGGTGTCTTTCAGTGGTGAAAAGTTAAAACCGTAGACGTTGTCCCAGACTTCGCATAGAATCAGCAACTTTCTCATTCGCAAAGTGAAGAAGCATTGACGCACAGCCTATCTTCTCATCCTTGTAGTCTCCATCCTCAATGGCAGCCATGTGTATCGTAGCCTTATCTGGGAAGATCAAACCAGTTGGGCTTAGATACTTGTCTCGGGCAAATAGGACAGTATCTAGCATGCTCTCGTACAGCAGGAAGTAGCCCATCCATTCTGATATGATGATGTCTACTTCGGCAAACGGCATTTCAACTTCTTCCATCTTGCCTTGTAGGAGGGTGATTTTGTCGGACATGCCGTTCACGTCTACAATCTCTCGAGCTTTCTCGATGATGGTTGACATATCAACGCCAACGACATGCTTAGCTCCAGCATTCACGGCGAACCTGTATCACGCGTCTCGTCAGCTAATTATCTTAAAAAGCAAATCAGAAGGGGTATGCGCACATGCTGAGGATGGCTGTCCCACATCCCACGTCGAGCACGATTTTATCTTTGAAGATATGCTTGTTTTGGTAGATAGCATGTTGATATGCTTTTGTGCGAATCTCGTCTTTCTAGCAAAGCGGATTGAATATTAATAAAAGATTATTAAGAAGAGTGATCGCGCCAAGGGTAAGGAACCAACTACACACCAACATCTCCTCATGAATACCTATTCAGTAACAAGAGAGCTGTCAGCACGTGCTCTCCTAGACTTACGGAGAAGTCTAAACAGTACCATGGTGGTTGTAGCTACACAAGATTAGCTGTATATCTTATGAATCCAGCCTTCGAGGAGCCGGCCTACCTATTAAAATAGTGAACTTCTGCACTATCCATGCTCGCCCAAGCATCGGACACTGACCCCGCCACAGCAGACGACATGGCAATAGACGAACTTTGCTAGGAACACAGATTTTGCGAAGAGTAGAAAAGAAAGGTTCAAAGTCTCATCTCTGTTGTTTGAAGTGAGCATGTTTGTTGATCGATGCGGGAACTCACCAACTTTTTTCGCCTTGCAGGGCGTAGCGCCGAAAACGGCGAACACTCTGGTGTACAGCTGGACATGAAGGGCAACTTGGCTTCCAATCAGACTTTGCGACAGTATGTTGGTGAAAGTCGCACCGTGTGAACTAGTATCGATTCACAAGTTATAGTTTCACCGTCTTACAGTCTTGGCGAGCTTGAGGTGGTTGACTGACAGGTGCCTATCTCCTGTTGTCCGCCCAAAAAGCAGTGGTCTTGCCATTTTATCGTTGCTACCTAGTATCCAGATACCTCACTTTTGCATATTCGGAAATTATATGAACACCTGTTGGCAAGTAAGATAATTATAGGTCTGATAGCTGATGGCAGCTAAAACTACGCCGGTGCATGTCTTCCTTTTTTTTCTTGAACGCAGACGGTCAATCTATGATGCGTGTATGCAGTCTCCTTGCCTAAAGAGCCGGGGCTTGTGTATTCGTTCTGACTGATAAACCTTCAATCTTATCACAATCCCGAATAACGTGGAAATCTGAGTCAACTGCCATTTGTCTAAGTTTAAAAAAACTGTCCGACGCTGAAGCTATCATTGACGCGTGAGACTGGTCGGGGATTGGATAAGGCCCTGGCTGGTGCTATGCGGACGCGGGCCTTAGTCTGGGGCTTTGAGGAGAATGTAGAGCGGAGAAGGAAGGACATGGTCGTCAATACGAACTGCCTATCTATTCTGAAAAAAACAATGTTTCTGAAAAAAACAATGTTACCGAAGCAGGACTAAGACTAGACGGGTAAATGTCTTCTTGTGGCATTCTCAGCTATCATGCTTCGGTTTTCCATACGTATCCACGGGACATCGACCGCTGATGACTGTTGTAGCTACGTTAGGGAAGACTTGCGAACGCTGAAGCTGATACCGTGTCGAAACGTCAATGCCAGTACCGCAGCAAATCATTAGCGGTGGATCCTGCCATGGCTGCTTGGACTCGGAAGGTGCGCGATGCAACCTAGGTAGTAAACTGATCCTATGACCTGCAGGTCTTCGGTTCTTGGGACAACTAAGTTCTGCAGAGCTGACATGACTCGGGAATTCCGCATTGAGTAACCTAGTCAGAAATGCATTTACGGTACTCCCTAGGGCCGTAGTGGACATGTATGTTAGCATGAGACTGATCTAAGATCCCGGAACCTCAAAGGCTTAGATTCCACATGCATGGTCCAGAAGATCATACAGTACCTAGATGCTTAGCTCGGACTACCTTCCCCGTTTTGGAGTCCTTTGAGGGACGGCAAACATGCAAATTCTTTTCCATAGAATAACAGAATTCGTTGGGGTTGTGAGATACCTACACTACCATCCCCTTCTACTAGGTACTCGGTCTTTTGTTATCTTCTCACATCCCGTTGGTTCGGTCGAGGTTTCATGGCGGACACAAGGCCATGTTTGTTTGCCGGGCCTGGGATGGTGCATTCTAAAAGCTCAAAGTATAGACAAACAGTTGTGGAATGGACCTGCATCATGAGTCTCAGTGACAAGATGGGCGTCCTCATTCTCTATGTCTATATTACTCTGTGATGAGAGGTCAAGTGGCCTGTGTGTTGTACCGTCTTGGCGGAGTCAACACCCATGCTTCCCTCTCCACTAAATGCTTCCTGTCTTCGAGGCATTGGTATTGGTGCGAGTAATTGGAAAAGCGCAATTCTTCTGACGTTCCGACGGGCTTCTCCAGCGTTATGGCTGCCAAAGCATAGGTCCAGAGTGGGTGCCAGTGTACGGAGGTACTGTTGAAGTTCTCGCTTTGAGTCCCTCCTAATCTGCAGATTTGTCGCCAATAGATGGATGGATATTGAAATTCTCATGCTGCCATTCGCCGTTTAGATTGCTTGCAGTTGGGGAATAGTCGACGATCCAAGATCCGATGGTCTCAATCCTCAGATGTTGTCGTGGCTAAAGCGAAGCGTGGCTTGAGATACCTTAGACTTAGAAGGTTAGGAAAGAAAACCGTAGCTGGACGAAGTTTATCAGCGTCCCGTTGGTCTTATAAGCATAAAGTATCAACATTTTTGATACCGACAGGAAGTGACCGGGACTAGCGTGCACTGGATGATGGTCAAATTGATCTTACATGTCAGGTCGTCCAATCGCTGATATGCAGTCTGGCCACGTATTCGCCCATTGAACTCCAGACTATACGTTCAACAAGACATCGGAGAAAGACGTCCATTATCAGTACTCGTACTTCACTTCGGCAAGCATTGCTCCAGCGGGTTTCGCTAGGACGAGCGACAGCCGGTCAAAGCCAAGCCTAATAAAGGAAATCTTGCGCGAAAAATGGAATCTGTACCGTTGTTAACGAAGTTCTGACACTTGACCGTAATATCCTTCATTTTCTACTTGTAGGCTTACGGTGCGGTGTTCGCTTTGTTGCATGTCTTGGCAGTGCGCAGCATTTCTTGGGTAGCGGTAGGATGTATAAGTATGTCAATGGAGCCTGGTTGAAGAATGTTCTGTATCAAACAACTCAAGTCTTTAAGACAATCACCTACCTTACTACTTTCTCTCTCAATCCTTCCAAAGTCTTTTCAAGTCTTTCAAGATGGGTCTCATCAAGAATCCCACTATCCCTGATGATTTCTGTACATTGCAGACCTGTTCGCTTTTGCAAGCCCACTTCCAATACATCCCTACTCTCGCTGGCAATGCCCTATACTTGGGCATCTTTGGCCTGCTACTTGCAGTGCAAGTCTTCATCGGTGTCAAACATCGCACGTGGGGATTCTTGGGTGGCATGACTGGAGGGGTTGTCCTCGAAATCATCGGATATGTTGCTAGGGTCCAAATGCATTACAATCCTTTCACGTCTAATCCTTTCCTCATGTGGGTTTCCTTCATCCTCGACCAATATGGTGGTCGGAGCTCCCCGTCTGATCGTTAATCTTGGATCCCACAGGTACCTAGTCTGCCTTACTATCGGTCCTGCTTTCCTCAGCGCGTCAATCTACCTCTGCCTGGCTCGGATCGTCGTTGTCTTCGGTGAAGGCATCTCACGCTTTCGGCCAGCCATCTATACCATTACGTTCATCTGCTGCGACTTCTTTTCTCTCCTGCTCCAAGCTGCTGGAGGCGCCATTGCTTCAGGCGCGAACACTCCAAGCCAAGATCAAATGGGAATCAACATCATGATTGCTGGATTGTCTACCCAAGTCGCGTCTTTGGTCCTTTTCCTCGCCTTTTGTGCCGAATTTGGGCTTCGTTGCTACCAACACGCATATGATTGGGAACCAACATACTCCAAGCTTCGCAGCACATTGAAGTTCAAGTCTTTCCTTGTTGGTAAGGTTCCTTGAATTTAAATCACACGAGACTTCTGCTGACATAACATCCAGCACTACTCGTCTCCACAGTCGCTATATTGATTCGATCCTGCTTTCGTGTTGCCGAACTCAGCGCTGGCTTCCACGGTGCACTTGCCAACAACGAGACCACCTTTATGGTTCTCGACGGTGTCATGATTATCGTGGCCATCACAGTCTTGACTGTTCTCCATCCCGGTGTTGCATTCCAAGGGCATTGGTCCGCTGCCAACTTCACACTTCGCAAATCAAAGGGACAGCAGCCTACCGACACTGAGGGAGGAGTCAGCCAACGTGAGGCCGTTGAGCCCAAGCGAAGTCGGTGGCCAATGAACTTTATGCCAGCGAGCTTTTCCAGCAAATCCAAGAGATCGAACGCCATCGTTGCTGAGAAATCTGCCAGCCAGAGTGATATTGAGGAGCCAAAGCCTTTCAGGGCAATCTCTTACGAAGAGACCAGACAATGAACAAATCTTGATGGCAGCGTGGAGCAGTGAGCACGAGAAGGCGTTGAACGAACGCGCGGCAATCGTGAAGATAGACGTACAGATTGCAAGAGAGTTTGGGAGTCTTTTGGGATTGGGCACTCGCATAACAAGTACCTTAGGAGAACAGGAATACCCTCGAGCTAGAGCAATATTACAAGTACTTAATCACATGATAAAGAGAACACAATGCAAATAGAATTACAAATGTCCGACAGATGAACAGAAAGTTGGCACATAGCTGGGGATGTTGACTCAACGAGAGACTCCCACTACAACACGACCTGCAGAGTTACCGCAAGGACTTCCTCTTTCGCTTGTCGTAACACGAAGGGTTGTCCACGAGATTGCTGACTCTCTCATCAACCCACTTTAAGCGGCTTGGCTTTCCCTCACCGTTGGCTACCTTCTTGACGATATCTTCCAGTGCGTACTAAGGTAGGTAGCGATGGTAGTTTTACTGTAAGGCATACCGCCAAGAGTGTCCTTGGCGTTCGAGAACCACTATCGGGATATTTTTTCTTAGACTGAAATCCGCAAGACTCAGCACCCCAGCCATCTAGCCAGTTCAAGCACAGTTGCGTAAAAGCCCCTGGAGCTTGGGAAGTCTTGGGGACTGTTGGTGTACTAAGGCACCTGTTAGCTACTGGGCGCACCACCTCCCATAAAACACGCGTGTCTGGAGCATCTACTCCGTTCTCTATGCTAACGTATACTTGACGAAAGCTGCTGTACGTATCATATTGACCATCAGTGAAGGACTTTCTCTAGGCCTCAATGCTCATATCCATTTACTCGTATAACAAGAGATTTGATAGTCTGACCATGCAGTCCCCCAGGCAGGATGAGGATGATTTTCTATCACTGAAACGTAAAGCTTCGGATCCCAATGAACGCAAGCCAATGCCGACAGGCAGGGTCAGAGCCTGCACATGCTGTAGGCAAGTGAAGGTGGGCGACCCTCCCTCCCCGCACGGCTGCTCTATGATGCTAAGCCAAGATCGTCGGTTCAGTCCAGATGCGATTCTGCAGACACATTTCCAGCCCCGTGCTCGAGATGCCACAGCAGGGGCTTGGACTGCAGGACCGATTCCAATTTCAAAAGGACTCCGACGAGAAAGTTAGTCAGCTCTGTTTATCACATACATGCTCTTTCTTTCCAAGTGTCCATTGAAGTTGACGGTTGTGGAACTTCTGCAGCAGGCTTGAAGAAGTCACGTCTCAACTAAATACCTTACAAGGAGCCATTAAATCATACACGTCGCCATCGAACAGCGATGATACTGCGGGAAATGGTCCGCATCCCGCCGTCTCTCCCGATTCTTTGCCCTGCCGAAACGACTCGGCCGTGATTGCGACGTCGAAAGGTCCCAGCGAAAACTCCAACCCGCCCTCGTTCTTTGATATACAAGGCTCGACCCCCTATCAATTGAATGATCAGACTTTAGGTGACAACAAGGTAGATGGTAAAGCCATTGTTCAATTATTTACGCAGTAAGTTCCACTCGGTTAAGCCTCCGTGGCTCTTCTAATTGACTGTAGCTTTCAACGAAAATATCATCCTCATGTTCTATGCTTAGATACAAGGACTTCATTATCGGAACTCCCTGCACACTGTCCCATCCTGTTCTGGACGATCATTGTTTTGTCGAGCAGATTTCACCCCCAGTACTTTTCCCTCTTTCCAAGCCTAATTCGACCTTATGAGCAAATCCTCGCTACCTGTCTTGTTCGACCAATGCTCTTGTTGCAATCAATACAGGCAGTCCATATGATAGCTATGTGGCCACTTCCCAATCGAATGCAGCCAGAAGACCCAAGCTACAATTATGCCGGTATAATCACTAACGCAGCTTTACATATTGGTCTACATGCTCCAGGCTTCGAGAGAGAATATGGTTTCCCAAAAGTTACGCGGATGGATACCGAGCTGCGAACTCAGACATGATTGAGTTTGTTCAATCACAATATCATGTAATTTCTGCGAAAAGAAAGACGATATCATCGACTGATATTCTAGCAGACTCAGCTCACGCATGGGTTTGCCCCCATCTCTCGCAAGCGGATCCGACTTGCGGGAAATCGCCCAATTATGCCGCGACTATCCCTGCTATATAGACTTTGCGGCTCAAATCGATGTACAGAGGCACCTTGCAAAGTTCTGCGTAGCTCTAAAAGAATGCAAGGAACACGCTCTCCGTATGTCCTTGATCCGACTGTTCAGTGATGAGCTTGATGCTACCCGCAATGGATATCGCGATAAATGGGCTGTAGAAACCGAGCTTCAATTTCTCGGAGCAAAGATGTTCCTATACGGGTTCTCATTTAGGTCTCGGTACCGCAACCCTGAGGTCTCAGATTCAACAACCGCCTCAGAGATGAACTCCTCTCTCCATGTTCTCCTCTACGAGGCCATGGGAGTAGCCGCCAAGATGATTTACACTTTCAGCGAACTAAAGGACCAAGAAGATGACGGGTCGCACTTCGAAACCTCCAAATTCCCGCCTCAGATATTCTTTCCAAAGCATTACATCTTCACTTTCTGCTACGCCTGCTTAGTCCTCTACCACTTCCTCGAAGCGAACACTCAAGCCCCAAAATCCGAACAGGACCTTGCCCGGAACCATGTCGGATTCGCCTACTCTACTCTTACACGGTGTGGAACCGAAAACAACATCGAAGTGGCTCGCTTAGCCCAATGGCTGGAATTGATGGGCAAATGGAATCGCTCAAATAGAGTCGTACCGCACGTCACAAGCCGCCTTGGCGCATCCCTCTTCTATGAATCCGTACTCAAAAGCGCAACCTTGAAAGCAGAAATGGGAAGTCGGTCCCGCGCTGCTGATTTGTCGCGGCCATTTGACGAAGAGCAGCGCAAGGAAACCAGTGAGCGAGAGGAAGCAGCACCTAAGCTACCCAAAAGCCAAAACATGGAGTGGCTTATCCCCCCCGAGCAGGGGCAGCAGCAGGGCCTTGTGGGCGATATTAATGACCGGTACTCTTGGCAGGGCTGGGAAGATCAACTCCAAGGATGGGATTTGTCAGTGCTGAACGGAGTGGATTTTACAGGTGGCATAGATGCGGGTAACAGCTCTCAGAAAAGTCTTTATTAGTATGGAATGCTGACTGGATTGCAGATGGGATCGCAGCCTTTGACTGGGGCCTTTGAGGTGCAGCGGAATTATGGAAAGGAGGATGGTTGAATCGACGCCCTTGTTCACCACGTTCTCCTCCACGCAAAACCGCTTAACAGCAAATTACCCGCTCCGAGTTGGACCACAGGCCGCTTGTATACGTTCCGGCTCAGCATCATAAGCATCCCGAGACCTTTTGCCACCTCTCTCTTGTGATCAATTCGGGCAGCAAGCCAGATCATCTACCGCCAAAACATCCACGCCGCCTTCCTCAGCAGCTCTTCTCCCCATAATAGAATATCTCCTCGAAAGCGCTCGTCCCCATCACCTTATAAGACCGCAATGCTCATCCAGCAACAACTATCGCCCACTCTGCTAGCACCAGTCCGACCATACATGAACCCTGAACCACCTCGAGACAACTCCCACAGAGCTCTCCACCTTACGTCGACCCGTTGAAGCGCGGTCCAGCAACAAACCACCGTAGTCTTAACGTCACCATGGCCTTTGGTGGGGTGATGCTTGGACGGAGCCATCGATCCCACCCGTCCGATCTATTTACCACCACAACCAAAAACTTCTATAGCGGCCACCATGGTAGATCAGCACCTCAACCCTTCATCCTAACAATTCTAAAAATATTTCCCTGCTGTTCAAAACCACACAGTGACGAAAATGGTGAAGAGCTTTCCATATATCCAGCTCAAAAGGTGTAGACGGAGATAGAGCGGGAGAAATCAGCGCGGGGTAGATATCAAGATTTTGATGATGTTAGATGGGGGTTGGTACAGGAAAGGAGGTTGTGTGGATTTGGTCTGTTCTTCAGGTTTGTTCATACATCTTCGCTGCTACTGCTGGCGAACTTGGGTAACCTCGGAAGGCCGTTTTCAAAATTACCCATGACTGATCCCGTAGATCTTGTGTTCATACTCCAGTTTCGTTACCTGGCGCGGCTAGTATGTATATATACCAAGACCTGCCAAGCTGAACATTTATCCAATAACATGTTTTCTCGGCTTCAAGTTCATCTACCAAAGGGCAATTGCAAGCAATGCCGTAGACTTGGCTCTGACGGATTAAAGATACATTATTTCATCTCTTTTCTTCGAATCACATCTCAGAGAGCGGTTGATTGTACCAAACACCAGACATTTGGCTTTCAAAAGATCTCAAACACAACCGTCAAGCAGGTCGAAATGGAAGTACGATGGCAACTGTATACATGGCCACGTTGCTAGGGCGGTGCTACAGTATCAAGGTAGCTGGCTGATTGACGGCGGGTCTATGCCTTTTCGAGTGATCTCACTGGGCATCCGTTCCTTTCCCTTCGCTTTACATTCGACCGTCGGAATACGCAACAAGCGCTAGGACATTTTCTATGAGAAAAAACCTTGGATGCACAAATCAGGCGCGTCCGAGACGAGATGGGATGAGGTAAATCGCCGCACTGCCCGGACAAAATTGCTGTTGAGGAAGCTGACTGACGCTAAACAAATTGGAGGCTTGCGGAATCTAAGAGCCCGTCTTGCTCTGAATGCCGTGCTTTCCACAGTCCGAACTCTCACGGAAGAAATGCGCAAATTTCATGATTGACCTAATTATCTTCCGTTTTTGTTTTCTGGCTATGGGTCGTGGATTGATGAACGAAGGTCTCAAATGATACGACCGTCACGCAGTTTCTTCAAAAAGCCCCACCACCCTACCCCCTCCCATCAATGAGAAAGGCGAGCCACGATTTCATGAAATCGACAACTACTCACGATAGCCGCATGGCCACAAGCAGCCTGAACCCTTCTCAAACCGTCTGCACAGCTTCCATCTAGACCCCCCACCAAATACCTCTGCCAGCAACGAATTCCCCATTTCAAACTTCCGCCAACCTGACATGCCCCTTGCGAAGCAGAACTACCAAGACATCTTTCCCATACTCCTCAAGGATTCGGGCTATCGAAAGTGGCAATTGAGCTACAGTAGCCGTATCGTAACCGTCGCGCTCGTTCTTGATTGGCGCCGCGCAAAAAACCCTGGCTCTGAGCTCAACCGTATGCTTTTTTAATTTCGGCACAGCGTAGCTTGCAGGGGACTCGAGAGAGATCTCTTGGCCTTTTCGATACTTCGGGACGAGGGCTCCGTTGCCGTGATTCAGGGGCGTGGACACGACATCGCCGAGAGAGCAGCCGAAAACCCTTCCGACAACATCGTTTGTAGACGGCTATCCTGTTTCAAGCAGTGGTGAAGGTGCAGCAGGTTTTTCGCACCTTGACGTGATGTAGGCTGTGTCTTGCTCGGTTGTTTGCTCTGCTGCAGGCTTCTGCAACGTTCGGGCGGGCAAGCCTGTGCAGGAAGCATTTCCAATTGACTGGTTTCCGCTTTTGAGGTTACATCGGAGAGAGAAAATTAGTCCGCTTGGGGGTTGTTTATTAGGACTACTGCCCGGGTGGTAAAGGCAGTCCGTAGCCCGAATTCGCGTTCAATTATTCTGGGATGGAATTTGTTTATGAGGAACAAAACCCCGAACATTTTAAATTTTATACCACCGATGGGCTGTTCGACCCATCTTTTGTAGGGCTGCCCTTCTCCGATGTTTCTGTATTTCTACTGGCTTTGCTGCCCCAAAACTTTCCGCCACTCCTGTTTCCCCTAGTCTTGCGCGTATACCCTTCTCTAAAGCACAGACCTGGGTGGAAGGCATTCAGATTCAGCACAGCTACTATCACCATTACACCCTCCAACCCAATGAATAACTTCTGGTTCTTGATCAATGCTCCTTCCCATCCCTCACTCAGCTCTGCCACTCGGTATATAGATCGTATGAATATACATAACGTCGCCAACGCCAGAGCGCACAGGAATGCTCGAAAGGTCCAGCTGGCTCGAAGTTTCGCATGAGCCGGGTCGGTTGCCGCATCGCCCATTTGCCTCATCCTCTTCAAAGTTCGTAGTGCGAAGTCCGTGCAGAGAATTATGAAGATGAACAGTGTCGCGACTTGAAATGCCAGACCCGCAACCATGATACGATCACCAATGTCGGGGCTTTTGTTCGAGTGGCTTGCAGCGGATGCAAGACCACCGCCGGCTGCTTGGAGCAGGAGCGAAACCACGTCGCACGGTATAAAGATTCGAGGGTAAGACATGGCCTTGATGCGGGAGTTCTCAGGCCCAAAAACTATGACGATGCGGGAGAGGGTGAGGTAGATGCCTGCGGCTAGGAAGGCAGGAGCGATGGTGAGGCAGACGATTTGGATTAGGAAACCATTCTTGGAAGACGGTTAGATTGCATTGCGTTTCCTATTTGTAGACGGAATACGGCAGCCTTACCTGGCCGAAAGGATTATACCAACTCATAACACGGCCAACGTAGCCCAGTACTTCGAGTATGCAGCCACTGACCGTTGCGATGGTGAAGCCGATGAAGCGTCGCGAAAGCCCGACTTGGAACAAGAAGCAGCATAGCGAGAACGAAAAGAGAGCGAGCAGCGTGCCATTTGCAGCGAGCGACGGCAAGTAGTTGTAGTAAGAGAGCCGGATGGGACAGGTCTTGAGAGTACATGACGCCCGCAGGTCGTCGCTTTTGCTTGCGCGGCTGAACAACTCAAGAGGATCCATTGTAGGAGGAATCTATCGCGAGTATACGAGGAAATGTGTCTGGGACTCGACAAGTGATTTTCCAGTGTGACTCAGGCTGACTGCGGCTGAAGAAGGCAGGCAATTAGGCGACCACTGATGCTGACCTTTCACACAATCTCCGTAATGAAAGAACAATGCAGAGAGCACAGGGAAGCTCTCACACGACGGCGAGAAGCGATATGTGGTTGAAGAAATACTCGAACGCAAGTCAACATGGGAGAACACATTTTCCACCAAGAGCCGTCGAGGCAAGAGAATAGAATAATACATGACGGCGACATACACCGATACAGTAGAGTACGTGAGTACATTAAGTAGCCTCGGCCCACTCGGATGCCGAGGTTCCCGCGCGTACAGTAACGTCACCTCGGCAAAACGCACTTTAATCTCACCTCCAATCTCGCGCTTCACCATCACCAGTCACCACATATCCTACTTTGGCCTGATTGATGCTATTCCGTATTTGAGAATGTAATCAACAGGACCGACTACTATTTGAGTCTTCCTATTCTATCTGTAATACGGTACAAGACTGTGCGACCGATGGAAAATGGACGGAAAATGGAACAGGACGGACCTCGATCGAGCGTCCGATTAGGGATGGAACCCGAATATCAATATCGTCCCAGCACAAGAACTCTCTGTCCAGTAAAAACCCAATTAGATATTGTAAATTGAAGAAATCTTATGAGCCTGCATTGCAGGACCGCGCACACTTAGCACCAAAAATTGGTTTGATCTTCCACGTGGACAGACTATCCCGTCGCTATCAACGACATTCCCAAGATGCGATATCTTTTGACTGACTGCCATGTTCTATACTCTTATATCGGAAACCTCGAAGCTCCTTCATGCCCTTCCTCCATGCAAAACTCTTCCGTTAATCCAATTCAGTACATTCCGAGTCCTTCGGCGAGGAAGCGTAATCGCTATTTTCCTAAAATATTTCCTCTCCTGAGTGGTTGAGCCGATGGCGATCAAAGCCTCTACTCCGCCGCTTGCGTTAATGAGCTGGACTGTCGAGGTTTGAAATAGCAATCCGGTGTTGAGGTTTAGATAAGGGGCCAAAGAAGATGAATATGTTTAAAAAACTAAAGGAAATCTCCCCTGTCAGCCGAGTGCAAAGCATTGTAAACTTTTGAACACCCTATTTAAAGACAGACATAGCTAGCAATGCGTGCATGAGACATTGTTGGTGCATCAGTACTGATTTATTGTTCTTCCTGTTATTATTGTTGATATACCATAACAACACCCTATAAATCAAGGATCAGAACCTATGGTGCAGTGGTATGCGGCTACTTGATTGCGGCCAGCCATTCCACTAGGGTCAAATTCCGAGTAGATATTGATAAACGCGGTTTGATTGAATTCACCTAGTTTTCGTAGGTTCGACCCCCAACGGGGCGATCCAAGCTTTTTGCACTTTTTGCAACCAAACGTTTTATTGATGTTTATCAACCGAATCTGCTTTTGCTTTCTTAAATAGAGGTAGAACTTTGAGAGAGTAGTAACCTTAGTGAACTAACACCAAAGCTTTTTACGGTTTGAGATCGACCCAGCAGTGAAACATGTCAAGCAGTCAAAACAACTGTGAAGAAACCGTAAAAAAACGCTTAAACTCGTAATCAAACGGTAATTCCATGAGGTCAACTGTTTATGTTAGTGGATTGATCTTAAACCGTTAAAACCTACTACCTTGGTCTGCTAAGGAAAGCATTTAGACACAACTGAGCCTGAAGTGGAAAGAAAGAGCAAAGGCGCGAATAAGAGGGATATATATGTCAATAATAACCTGTGTATTAAGCATCAGAACCTATGGTGCAGTGGTATGCGGCTACTGGATTGCGGCCAGCCACTCACTAGGGTCAAATTTCGAGTAGATGTTGATAAACGCGGTTTGATTGAATTCACCCAGTTTTCGTAGGTTCGATCCTCAGCGGGACGATCCAAGCTTTTTGCACTTTGTGTAACCAAACGTTTTATTAATGTTTATCAACCGAATCTGCTTTTGCTTTCTTAAATAGAGGAAGAACACTTTGAAAAAAGTAAAGCATTTAGACACAACTGAGCCTGAAGTGGAAAGAAAGAGCAAAGGCGCGAGATAAGAGGGTTACATATATGTGTCAGTAATAACCTGTGTATTAAGAATCAGAACCTATGGTGTAGTGGTATGCGGCTACTTGAATGCGGCCAGCCACTCACTAGGGTCAAATTTCGAGTAGGTGTTGATAAACGCGGTTTGATTGAATTCACCCAGTTTTCGTAAGTTCGACCCCCAACGGGGCGATCCAAGCTTTTTGCACTTTTGGAGGTCTTTTTTTGCAACACATACCTTGGCTTGAATGCTTTGCACCCGGGATTCACTGCAGACCAGGTTTCACATTCGAAAAGTGCTTGTTTCTAAAGTTTTTGGCAAGTACCATGGGAAATGTTAACACGCGTTTTGCACGGGTAAAGGAGAGTAGTAAACGCTGAGCTTGTACACTTGATATAGGGAAAGATATGGCTGAGTAGTATAAGGTCAAAGAAACATCTCAGACAATGACCATGGTAGTAAGATTCAAATCGAGGGAACGCTGATTTCTTGGTCAAAGTGGGCATGGTAACGGGTCCAGTGCGGTACCGGCATAGGTGAGCAAGTGGGATATACATGACTCCTGGCAAGCCTATTTTGGTATCCATTAAGAAGAGGCCTAGCACCCGGAGACGCCATTTTTATGCGGTAAACCTCGAGAGCGGCTCCTAAACCTTCCTTTGCCGCATAGCGCAAAGGTACGCAATGACGTTGTTCCTTTCTTCTGGTCCATCTAGTCGTCTCTCCACAGCTCTCATTATGATTATGCCAAGCCATTCCCGTGATACCTATCTACCTACTGACAAGATGGCAACCTAGTCATCATACCCCTCCGGTATCCTCCTAGGACCTCCTGGTACTATTCCCGACCAAAGTCAGTCAAGCTCTCCAATAAAACAAACCCTTGACCAGAAAATCTAGTCTCTGCCCAAATAAGACGAGCAAAGGCAGCTTACTCGGATATGTCATCGGTATGTGTTCCCTAGGTCCATCCCCAAACCTCTTCCGTAGTGGCGGCACAGTAAACATAACCACTGGGCCCATGCTCCCTACGACCATGGAATAGAAGATTGCTGGCTTTTCGTACGACGCCCAGCGGAGGTAGTGCAAGGGTTGCTGGAAGAATCGGGGGGTCGACATGGTTCGTTCTTGGATGCGTCAATTGGTGAGGGACGGGAGATGTCGGGTTAGATCAAGACATGAAGTAAAGTACTTGAGATTGAGCAGGTTTCGTGCTCTCGGGCCGCGGGGTGGGTTTGACAGCTGTTAGACGCCTTGGCATAGAATTCTGGAGGATGAGATGAGGTTGAAATTGACGATGGGCGGGCATCCTTGCTTCCGCTAGTTTCCGGCAGGACCCATTTTAGGCGACTTCCGTGTTCAGTCCCGATGTGAGTATTCCGTAATCCATCTTCCATCCATCATGATTCAGACCGACGCAAAAACTTTGACAGCTAGCCCTTCGCGTATTGAATAGCAAAGTACACAAGGCACTATGTTCAAGTTCTTGGTGATTCTTGTTTCTAGGGCGCATGTATGGGGGGCCCACATAGAGCTGGCCCGAACTTCGGAATCCAAATACCATATATCTTATATATCATAGCAACATACTGTATAAACTATGTTCGGGCCAAAGCTATTGGGTTTACAGGGCAGTTAGTTAGGAAGGAAGCTGACTATATTGCCTGCACTAGGCCTGTTTCCCACAGGAAAGGGAAACCCTATCGAGCAAGCGTTATATAACCCCTCTTTCTATAAATCAATATATACATGAAAGGTACGTAAAGAAAACGTATATAGAGACCGCCGTATCCTCCCATAGTCTTACAAAGCTTTACTCTTCCGTCTTCTCAATAGCTCTGGAACAGCATGTCCGCCACTACCCGTAGGTTTTCCAGACACAATTCAAAAGTCCAGCAATTGATTTGATCTTAGCCGCACTGAAATTTCCCTTCGCTAGACCTGCAGCCGCTGAACCTCCGGTCGAATTCGCCAGGCTTCGTGCAACCGATCCCGTTTCGCAAGTCGAGCTCTGGGATGGAAGCCATCCTTGGCTCGTTGTCAAGCATGAAGATGTCTGTAGTGTCTTGACCGATGACCGTCTATCGAAGGTATAGATATATCAAAGGAAATATGCATTGGGTTATGTTCACCTGGCTAACTAGGCGATATTACGCTCTCGTTGCTAGGACCGTACTCGTCCTGGCTTCCCCGAAATGGGCGCCGGTGGAAAAGCGGCAGCTAAGAACAAGCCAACGTTTGTGGATATGGATGCGCCGCAGCACATGCAGCAAAGGTAGGGGGTTGGACTTTGACTCGGTCCTGAACTAGCTACGAAGATTGCCAATGACGTATTCTTGTTTCCTCAGGAGCATGGTCGAGCCTCTCTTCACTCACGAGCACGTCGACAAGATGCGCCCCAAAATCCAGAAGACTGTCGACTCCCTCCTTGAAAATATGCTCAATCAGCGTAGCGAGAAGCCCATCGATCTTGTGGAGAAGTTTTCCTTGCCAGTTCCTTCTTTTGTAAGTATCTCTTGAACCAGTATGACGGACGTACCAAACGCTGAACCTTATCCCTTGTTCCGCGTTGATAGATTATCTACGGCATGCTCGGGGTTCCGGAAAAGGACCTTGAGTACCTCACCCAGTGCAATGCCGTCCGAACCAATGGAAGCGCGACTGCGACGGAGGCTTCCGATAGTAACAAGTACGTTTTGATCTTTGGCGATCTGCCCGAGCATTGGCTGAGCTAGTCGCTGTATCCGTTTGTAGAGAGCTCCTCGACTACCTCGGCAAGTTGGTTGAAACGAGGCTCGCAAAACCTGAGGATGACCTTATCAGCAAGCTTGTGGTTGAACAGGTAGGCAACCTTTCCAAAGAACATTTCCAGATCTAGATCCATTGGGCTGATCATCTACAATCTGACTCTCAGCTTCTGCCCGGACACCTCGAGAAATCAGACGTATCGCAGATCGCCTTTCTGATACTGGTTGCAGGAAACGCTACCATGGTGAACACCATTGACTTGGTAATTGTCCTACGAACCTCTAAAAGTGATTTGTGTTGTGGATTAATGTATATATCCTCTCCAGGGAGTGGTTACTCTTCTAGAACATCCCGACCAGCTTAAGGACCTCAAGGCGGATCCTTCACTTGCGAAGCTTTTTGTTGAGGAGCTCTGTCGGTTCCACACCACGTCTTCTTTTGCCACTCGTCGCGTCGCCAAAGTTGACATCATGGTCAGAGACAAGGTACGGATCGTCCCAATAGATTGCCTCTCTCTCGTGTCTCACTGATATATATCGCATTCGGTCTTCAGCTTATAAAAGCCGGCGAGGGTATTATCGCGGCCACACAATCTGCTAATCGGGACGAGGATGTGTTTCCTAATCCGGACACCTTCAATATGTACCGCAAGCGAGGATCTGAGAAGGCTCTCGGTTTTGGATACGGTAGCCATGTTTGCATCGCAGAACAGCTTGCCCGTGCCGAGCTCGAAATAGTCTTCGGTGAGTTTTTGTTCTTCCCTAGGGCTCGAAAGGATACGGTTGGCTGAAAAATAGCAATCGGTCGTCACTTTAGGTACTTTATTTCAAAAGTTGCCGAACCTCAAGCTTGCTGTCCCTGTATCTGAGCTCGAGTACACCCCACCTAGCAAGGATGTCGGAATCACCAAGCTTCCTGTCCTGTTTTAATTTAATCGTGCCTATATCGCGGTATGTCTTTACTCTTTCTGGGCTTTCTTCGATGGATAATAGATGGTCTATGTCTGTTGTGCTATAGCTTGAGGTATTTGTACGCATCCTTGTGCCTCGACAAGATTAAAAGCCGTCGAAAGAGTGATGCAGTGTGCGCTTCCAAAGTTGCTTAAAGCAACAAGAAATCTCAACTCAATCAAAATTTTAATGAGTAGAATTAGAGACCGTGAAAATTTTCGGATGGCATGACTGGGACTGCGGGCCATCTCTTCCATAAAGGAGTGAATGATTGTAGAGACTGCTTCAACCATCTAACGCATGTTCTACTGAGGAAGTGAAGGCACAACAGAAAGAAGGTCCAGAGGTTGACCTTCAGGATATCGACTGTATCACTTGACTGCTTGTGAACCTGATTCATGATCAACTCTGTACGCCTGTCGCCAATCATATGGAATAGTAAAGTTCGTGGCGAGGATTGAAGTCCTGGTATCTATAATATTTTGGTTGACCGCCGCTAGGCTTATGTGTGAAGATTTTCGACCTCAGCCATTTCTCCATTTGACCCTTCAGAAAATCAGTTCATCTTCTCAAAATTTAGTATTGCGGAATCAAATCGTACAATTCTTCATCACCCTCCGCAATATATTCAGTCGTGAATATTGATCCCTCTCGGACAAGAGGTGCTGCATCATCCAAGCGGCACTTCGAAACCACCTCCGCCCCAACGCAGATTTCTGTATAAATCTCTCCGCCCGCGTCCAATCCTAAAGGAGCTTACCAAAGTCCACCTCCACAACCGTCGCAAACCACTCCACCCACCCCACCGCCTCCCCCAACCAACCCACCCCACCCACTATGCCCTCCTCCTGCAAAGACATCCGTTCGTCCCCCCCCCCCCCATCTCCCCCACCACCAAAAAAACTAACCCCCCCTCTCCCCCAAACAGGCGCCGCCCTAGCATCCTGCCTCCAGTCCTCCGACTGCGTCCTCATCGCGCGCAACACCCCCACCTCATGCCTGCGCCCGCCCCTCCTCGAAACACTCCCGACGCGCTGCCAGCAGCTGAAAAAGGGCTACGGCGAGTGCAAGCGCGGCATGGTGGATATGCGCAAGCGGTTCCGCGGGAACCAGCCCGTGGCCGTTAGCCAGGAGCTGGAGGGGGAGAAGGGGGCGCAGTTGTATGGCGGGGGGGCGGCGTTGGGGGGGTGGAAGGGGACGGAGGGGAGGGAGGATGAGGGGGGGAAGTGATGTTGGTGGGGGTTGCGTTGAGCGCGCATTTTATGGAGTTTGTGGTTGGGAGTTGTTGATTCGGTGGAAACCTACTCTGCGCATTGGCTGCGGGGCGAAAAAGCTTACGTGGCTCTTGGAGGAGTGTCGCTGCAGTATGGAGCATTGGAGGCTTCAGCAGCGCTAGGAACATATTGAAAGTATGGAACGGGCACAGAGAGCCAGTATCCCAATGCCACGAGAGGATGTGGCTGTAAATATTTGTGTATTGCGGTACAATGTATAAAACTTGACTCTACTGCATCTTCTTCCCCTGACTCCTCTCATACGCCGGTTCACTGTATAGCCATATCGCCACAAAAGCTATCCATCCGGCCACGCTGACCCAAATACCCGCAATCCACACCCATCCAGCACTGATTTCCCAGCTGCGAGGCCACTCGTCATGCGCAAAATGGCGAACTGTTACTTCCCGCTTGACGTCGATGTTTGTCATGAAAGGCCGCTTGTAGTTGACGCGGAAGGCGAAGATGCCGTGCTGATCTGGCAATTTGAAGGTGGTGCCGAAAATGGTGGCGTTGGCTGTTGTGGAAACGGGCTGGAGATTGAGGCGTTGAAAGGGTGAGAGCATGGTGAACTCGAGTTGGAGAGCGTCCGAGGGAGAGATTTTGAATGGTATGAGATGGTCGTAGGAGTATTCAGACAATTCAATGTTGAAAGTCTGTAAAGTTAGAATCGAAAATATTAACCGGCACAAAGAATACTCACCACATCGTTCTTAATGCGGTAGATCTTAGGATTCATGTAGCCCAGCTGGGCAACGCTGTCGTTCCCAGCAGCTCCGTCAATGATCGAGCTTAAGTGATGATCGACTCTGCCGACCTTGAGCACTCCGGTTTCCATAAAGGTCCAAGCGCTGATTTGCTTAGCAAATGCCCTGTTCGCGGTCTTGCTCTCTTTGCCTCCAGCAGCTTTGACTTTTGCATCAAACCACGTATTTTCAAGGGCTTCTACGGATCCAACGACTGTAAATCTAGCTGAATTCCTTGCCTGCATAGTTGATACAAGGGATATCTGCTCTCCCACAGCGAAAGGGTCCTCTACTGTCTCGGCTTCATCCCTTGAATTATAGGTATATGCGGTACTCTTGGCTCGCAAGACCGGCGCAAGCAGGGGGCTCGCGTTACCCAGCTCTTGAGCTACAGCCCTGGGGAAGGCAATCGTACCGTCTCCTCCGAAAAAATTTCGGGCGTCCGACCGTAAGGCTGAAGGTTGTGGTATAAGAAGAACGTCATGCTTCTCGCCAGCTGAAACTGTGTCATAGTCGAAGTGATCAACAACGAGCGACGTCCGATCTGGCGGTAGGTGGATGTCTAGTTCTAGCAGAAGGGAAGAGATAGATGCTGGTGTAGGGGAGTCGGCTGAGAGGGTCAGGAGAATGTTGCCATTTTGATTAACGAATTGAAGGAGAAGATTGGGAGTAAGTGCCGGCCCCAGTCCTGATGCGATGTTAGCCTTCTTATTGAAAGGCTATAGCAACAGACATGCCTTTCGATTTTGGGGGGAGAAGTATGATGTGGTCGTATGCTCGCTCGCCATGTTCGAACAATGCAAGCTTCTCGCTCTTTGGAGACTCAAAAGAGAGCTTATAGCCTCGCCCTGAATTCAAGAACAGTGTAAGCGACCAATGTACCCTTCTCTTCAAACCGACGACTGTCACCTTCGAGATCTGTCCAGAACTTTGAATATTTGCTCTTTTCCGCTGCTTCTTCAATCACAACCAGCAACCGATTGCCACTGCTGCTGAGCGCCTGAACCAGGCTCAGCAACGCGAGAAGGCAAGAGGATAATAGCCACCGCATATCTAGGATCTTCCGTTGTTCCCAGGTGCTTGTGGTAAATAAATCCTAGAGAGCTTGCGGGAGACGTGTTCGGTTGCTATAGTTTTACGTAAGCGAAACGCAGGGA
>JAABUU010001460.1_pt1 | contig 39716 bp, 34 predicted proteins | sample 5559301 | NCBI WGS metagenome assembly JAABUU01 (sample SAMN10711884, study PRJNA513360) | rock metagenome | isolation source: Antarctica rocks | place: Antarctica: Victoria Land, Richard Nunatak white | reverse complement strand
CGCCAGTTGGGTCGGCCCGGGGCGCGGTGCCCGGATTGCTCCGGGTCCGTTTCCCCGAGCCGCCCGCCGAACCCGGCGTGCGATTCTCACCGCACCGGGCTCTCCACGTGAGGTTGTTGTTCAGCTGGTGGTGGCTGTCGGTGTCCACGGGGTCGGGATCCGGTAGCCGCGGTAGCGGTACCGGATGACGGAGACGCTGGCAGCGCCCTTGAACCTGATCCCGTCGACGGCGAGCCGCCAGGTGCCGGGCAGGCAGAACCTGCGCCGTAACTCTGGCCATCCGATCCGGTGCTTGTCCCGCAACCACTCCGTGACCCGCTCCCACGTGTAGGAGTCGATCGCGGAGAACGTCGCTTTGGATACCCCGTGCCGGAAGTAGTTGGCCCACCCTCGCAACACCCGACCCAGGTAGTCCAGCAGGTACCCGGGATCGTGGTGCAGGGTCGCTCTGTATGTCATGGTCTTCACCCGGCCCTTGATCGAGGCGATCGCCTTCTTCGAGGGCTTGGTGTACACGAACCACTTGTTGCTTCCTCGCCTGCGCATCCGTCGGATGTTGAAGCCGAGGAAATCGAACCCGTCGTCAATGTGGACCACGCGGGTCTTCTCCGGCGACAACCGCAGGCCCATCGGGGCCAACACGGCCGCCACCTCCACTCGCAACTGCTCGGCATCCTGCTGCTGGCCGGTGACGAGGACGACGAAGTCGTCGGCGTACCGGACCAGGCGGTAGTTCGCCTTACCGTGTCGCTTGCGGCGCTGCCGCTGAACCTCGGTCGCCATCTGCTGCTCCCACGTGCGGATGAAATGGTCATCCAGCGTGGACAGGGCGATGTTGGCCAGCAGCGGGGACAAGATCCCGCCCTGCGGGGTGCCAGTGTGCGTCGCCTCGCGGGAACCGGTGGTGGTCATCACCCCGGCCTTGAGGAACGCCTTGACCAACCCCAGCACACGCTTGTCGCCAATCCGTGCCCGGACCCTACCCATCAACGCGACGTGATCGATCATGTCGAAACACGCCTCGATGTCGGCCTCCAGCACCCAGTGGTACGACTTGGTGGTGAAGTGATGGATCTCGGCGATGGCGTCCTGCGCGCGCCGGTTCGGCCGGAACCCGTACGAGCACGGACGGAAGTCCGCCTCGAAGATCGGTTCCAGCACCAGCTTGAGGGCTGCCTGCACCACCCGGTCGGTCACGGTCGGGATCCCCAGCTTGCGCAGTTTCCCGCTCGCCTTGGGGATCTCGACCTGACGTACCTCGACCGGTTGGAACGTGCGCGACCGTAACTGCTCACGCACGTCCTGCAGGAACTCCTCGACCCCGATCCGGGACTCGATCGTGGCCACCGTGGCCCGGTCGACTCCCGGCGTCCGCGCCCCCACGTTCCCCGCGACGCGTTGCCACGCCACCACCAGGAACGCCGGGTCACAGACCAGGTTGTACAGATCATCAAACCGGCGACCGGGATCACCGGTCGCCCAACAATGCAGCTTGGCCTGCATCCTTCGTACCGTCACCTGCGCCCAGTCTTGCTCGGGCCAGATCACGGCGCCGGTATTCACCGGCGCGTCTTCGAACATCACAGTCCCTCCTTGCGTCCTCTCGCTGCCGTCCTTCCCCATGTGACCGGCTCTCCCGGCCTCGGAGTACTACGACGGCTCCGCCCCACCCGCACCCTTCAGCCGGCAACGGACCTATCCCCGCCACCCTTTGAGGTATGGCGGGGAACGGACTGCGGATGGTTCCCACGTTCACTGCGTTTCGGTCAACGGGCGAGGCGCCCGGCTTTGCCCCTGCGGTCTCGTCGTGGCTACGCCGTAGACCTTCACCACGACCTGCCAGGCCCGACACATACAACCGTCCTGACAGTTCCCCACCCCCGGACTCACCTGGCTGGTGAGCCCGCAGGGTAGGTACGCACCGCACACCAGCCCAGATCCACCGGGTTCGAGCTGGTCGACGATGAAGAGGCTTCACGACACCGGTTCCTTGCGTACACCTTCCCGTCTTGCTCACCAGGCACGGCCCGTCCGGTAGTACCGAACCGCCCTGACTTTGTCGCGGCTGCTCCCACCCTCCCCGGCATTCCCCGAGTCAGGCTGCCGCCAGCTTCACCCAGTCGCTACGACGACCAAGCGATGCAGGTCTCTCACCTCCATCCGAAACAACAGCGCCTCGTGGCGCACCACGTGCTCGTCGACCCCGATCGCGGTGACGCCGTCGAACCTGTGCTCGCCGTTGATCAGGACCCGCTTGCCCTCGGCCAGCACGGCGTCGTTGGCGGTGTTCCACGCGACGCCGAGGCCTTCTGCGACGCGGGCGACGGTGAGGTGCTGGCACACGATCCCCTCGAGCGCCCACCGCAGCCCTCGGCGTGAGAGCTTCGCGCGTGGCTCGGCGGCCAGGCTCGTGTCCTGACGCCACACGTGCGAGCACCCGGTGCACCGGTAGCGGCGGATGGTGACCGCCAGCATGGTGGGTCGCCACCCGAGCGGTTCGTGGGCGAGTCGTCGGATCACGGTGTCACGCACGGTCCCCTCACAGCCGCAGCGACGGCACCACTTGTCCGATTCCATGATCCGGCAGGCGAGCACGGCGCAGTCGAGCTCGAGACGCTGGCCAGTCACCTCGAGTCCGAGCCCGTCAAGACGACAGAACGTGGTCAGATCAGCGCGCGCGAACCCAGCATCAGGGCTCGCCGCGACGGTAGCGTCAGGCATGTCGAGGTCTTCCGCGATGAGCGTGTAGGAGCCTTCATCCTCGGGAAACCTCGACACCTATCCGGTCAACGACGCGCCGCAGCACTCAACCGCCGACCACACCCTCATCTATGACGAGCCATTTTCATGATGTCCGGCAGGCTGGCGGGGTCGGCGAGCTTCAGCTCCGCCAGCTCGGAGCATCCGAACCATCCAAGTTGGTCGTGCTCGTCGGGTGCGGCATTTACTGGCTCCCCATCCCAACGGTCGACCACGAATGCGTGCATCTCGATCGTGGGGTCTGTGAACGCCATCGGAACGGGTCGCGGGTCACGAATGCGGACGGCGATTTCCTCACTGCACTCCCGAATCACGGCTTGCTCAGCGGACTCTCCCGCTTCGATGTGTCCACCGACCAGGTCCCAGCAGTCGGGGTACCAACGACGCTCGGGGTGCCGGTGGGCCATCAGTACACGTCCATCGCGCACCAGCGCCGCAGTGGCGATGGCGATGCGGAGAGGCACCCGAGCATCTTACCGAGCGCCCTGTCCGACTTCCTCCTAGTCAAGCTGGCTTTTCACAACCGTGGTGTAGTCGTGGTCTGAACCCGCCGGCTCCGCCAACCCGGGACCACACCCTCAACTGTGAAGAGCCCCATATGGGCGCCAGTGGAGCCGAAGCCCTCTCGACGCAGGACGGCAACCGGACGCGCAATGCCGTTCACCTTCAGGCGATTGCTGGGTGAATTCAACCTAACTGCAATCGACCGCTTACTGGACCCGATGCAGTGCTACCGACATCGGCCGAACACCCGAGCCGGGTCCCGTTTGGACGTCTCATCTCGGTCGATATGCGACCGTGCTATTCGCCGGGTTGAACCCGTTGACCCATTCGCGGCCCGCCGCGAGCACCGCTTCACCTACCACCCCACAAGGCGCGATCGCGCCGCGCAGCGCTGACCCGCCAGATCGAGTCAACCACGGACCACTAGGCGAGCCTTACCCACGCGAGTTCCCTGCCACGGGAGGCCCGGCTCGTCGCGCGAGCCCGACTGAGGTCTTGAGGACGTCTGTCGCGTCGTCGGACCGGTGCACGACCAACCGTCGGGGGCAGGACACCGATCGGTGTCCCGCCCTCGGGCAACGTCAACGCAGTTCTTCAGTTGCGCCGCTCTGGGTTAGTCGCGCAGACCGGTGAGCGACTGACTCTGGACGGAGTCCCGGCCCGGCCCGACCTCGTCGCCGGAACCCTCGATCGCGGCCGCCGGCTGACCGTGATCGGCGGCGTCCAGCTCGGTGTGGTCACGGTGCGCCCAGGCGGTCCGGACCTCGTCCTCGGTGACGTGCTCGACGTTCGGGCTGTAGAAGAAGTTCGACATCCGCGCCCGCAGCCTCTCCTTGGCCGCGTGCGGACGTGCGACCCCGTTCTCGTCCACCTCCGACAACAACTCCAGCGGTCGCTGGTCCGCGTGCTGGGTGAGTTCGAAAACCCGCTCCTGAGGGAGCGGTGTGTGCACCTCGCTGAAGGCCCCGTCCGGGGACTGGCGGACCATCCCGGACTCCATACCGTGCAGGACTAGGTCCCGATCCCGCTGCTGCAAACCGATGCAGATCTTTCGGGTGATGAAGAACGCAGCCGGCGGAGCCAGGAAGACCAATGCCCGGAACGTCCAGATGAGCACGTTGATCGACAGGTGGAAGTGTGTTGCCAGGATGTCGTTGCCGCCGGCTAACAGCAGCATCGCATAGAAGGTGAGCCCCATCGCGCCCAGCGCCGTCCGGGTGGCTTGATTCCGGGGCCGGTCCAGGATGTTGTGATTGTTCTCGTCCTTGGTGACGAACTTCTCGATCCACGGGTACAGCACGAGCGCCGTGGTCAGCAGGCCGGGGACCACCAGAGTAGGAATGAGGATGTTCCAGCTGATCACGAAGCCGCCGACGACCGTCTCCCAGCCCGGCATGATGCGCACCGCACCGTCGAGCCAGCCCATGTACCAGTCTGGCTGGGACCCGGCGCTGACCTGTGCCGCGTCGTAGGGGCCGTAGAGCCAGATCGGGTTGATCTGGAACAACGCCCCCATCAGCGCGACGACGCCGAAGACGACGAAGAAGAAGCCACCAGCTTTCGCCATGTAGACAGGGAACAGCGGGTACCCGACGACGTTCCTCTCGGTCCGTCCTGGGCCGGGGTACTGGGTGTGCTTGTTGACCACGACCAGGATCAGGTGGGCGGTGATCAGCCCGAGGATCGCGGCCGGGATCAGCAGGATGTGAATCCCGTAGAATCGCGCCTCCCAGTCACCACCAGGAAAACCGCCGCCGAAGACGAAGTAGGCGAGGTAGGTCCCGACGATCGGGATGCCGAGCACGATGGCCTGCGCGATTCGCAGGCCGGTGCCGGAGAGCAGGTCATCGGGCAGAGAGTAACCGGTGAAGCCCTCGATGATGCCAAGTAAGATCAGGATCGACCCCAGCACCCAGTTCAGTTCGCGGGGCTTGCGGAACGCCCCGGTGAAGAAGGTCCGCATCATGTGCACCGTCATCGCGGCGAGGAACAGGATCGCCGCCCAGTGGTGGATCTGGCGCAGGAGCAAGCCACCGCGGATGTCGAAGCTGATCCGCAGGGTCGACGCCATGGCGTCGGACATGGTCACGCCGTAGAGGTTGCCGTATGATCCGGTGTACGGGCCCTCCTGCAGGCTCGGCTTGTACCAAAGGGACAAGAACGTACCCGACAGCAACAAGATGATGAAGCTGTACAGCGCGATCTCGCCGAGCATGAACGACCAGTGGTCCGGGAAGACCTTGCGCAGGCCCCCCTTTGCCAGCTTCGCTAGCCCGATGCGCTCGTCGAGGAACTTGGCGGGCGGCTCGGCCACCCGCATCAGGTCGCTGCTCATGTTCCCTTACGCTCCTGCTCCCAGAAGGCCGGCCCCACAGGCTCGGTGAAGTCGCTCTGTGCTACCAAGTATCCCTCGCTGTCAACCATGATGGGCAGCTGGGGCATCGACCGTGCAGCCGGTCCGAAGATGATCTTCCCGCCGTCAGCCAGGTCGTAAATCGACTGGTGGCAGGGGCAGAGCAGGTGGTGCGTCTGCTGTTCGTACAACGAGATCGGGCAACCCATGTGCACGCAGATCTTCGAGTAGCAGAAGACCTCGTCCACGTTCCAGTTCGCCCGCTCGGGCGACACCGTCGCAGCACCCGGTTCCATCCGCACCACGATCGCGGCCGATCGCGCGCGCACTACCTGCGGTGACGGCTTGTCCGACGTCCCGAGGTCCTCGCTGCCGGCCACTTCGCCGGTCGTCGGACCCTGGTACTGGCCGTCCGTGCCGTTGGTCGGGTACAACGTCGCCGGCATCACGTTGATCAGCGTGCCGATCGGGATGTCCGCGAGTCGAACCGGTGTTCCCACGCCGTCCCGGACCACCCGGACACCCCTGTTCCAGGTCGTGTGCCGCAGGTCGTTGCCCGGCAGGGTCCCAAGGTCGCGAAGCAGCACGATGACCGGGGCGACCAGCAGGCCCAACGCCGGCAGGATCGACAACTTGATGAGGGGTCGCCGGCCGAGACCGGACTCGCGGCCGCCCTCCATCAGCATCTCGACCGCCTCGTGCCGCTCCTGCGGCGTGGACGCCATGGGGTGCCGCTCCTCGACGACCTCCTCGTCCACCATCAGCTTCTTCGCCCACTGGATGGCGGCGATGCCGATGAGGAAGAGCGCCAGGCCGAGGGTGACTCCGAGAGCGAGGTTCTGCGCCCCGATGCCCAGCAACGTCGCGTCCTGAGGGATGACGACATAGGCGGCGACGAACGCGATGCTGGCCAGCGCCGAGACGACGAACATCGTCGCGACCTGACGTTCGGCCCGCTTGGCCGCGGCTGGGTCGACGTCGGTCGGTCGGGGCCGGTGGGCCGGCAGGCCCGGGTCGGCCAGCGGGTTGAGCCCGTTCCCGCCGCGGCCCTCGCGCTGGGCGACGTCGTCGCCGATCGCGCCATGGCTGTCGGCCTGGCCGGTGCTGGTCTGGGCAAGCGCGGAGCCGTGTCCCGAGTTGCGCCCGGCGTCGCGCTGCGAGCCCTGCAGGTCACTCATCAGGCACGGGCCCCCTTCACGCCGAGCCAGACCGCAACCGCGATCAGTACGCCGATCCCGACGATCCAGCCGACGAGGCCCTCGCTGACGGTGCCGAGCCGGCCGAGGCCGTTGCCGCCCTGGTTCGGTGTCGTCTTCAGCGCCTCGATGTAGCCGATCAGCTGCTTCTTGTCCGCCGGGCTCAGCGTCGAGTCGGAGAACACTGGCATCTGCTGCGGACCGGTCAGCATCGCCTCGTAGACGTACTTCGGCCCGACCTCGATCTTCGGGGCGTACTTCCCCCCGGGCAGCGCCCCTCCGCCGGCGGCGGCGCCGTGGCACTGGGCGCAGTTGGTCCGGAACAGCTCGCCCCCGCGGGCGATCTCGCTCTTGGACAGACCGCTCGGGTCGTACTGGCCGGACCCGGGGATCGCCGGGCCGGGGCTGAGGGAGGCCACGAACGCGGCCATCAGGTTCGACTCCTCCTGGCTGAAGATCACGCGGTGCTTCTCGATCTGCGCGCCCTGGGTCGCGGCGGGCATCCGGCCGGTCATCACCTGGAAGTCGACCGACGCCGACCCGACCCCGACCAGCGAGGGCCCGATGTTGGCGCCGTTCGCGTACTTCTGCCCGGCCCCGTTGACGCCGTGGCAGCTGGCGCAGTTGTTGACGAAAAGGGACTTGCCCTGCGCGATCTGAGTGGCGGTGTAGTCGGCGCCGTCGGCGCGCGCCGGGGAGGAGGTGGCGGCCGCATAGAGGCTGCCGAACAGCACCAGGCCCAAGGCCACCACGATCAGGCCGGCCACCGGGTGCCGCCGTCGCGCCGAGATCCGTCTCACGCCGCCCCCTGGTTCGTCCACTGATTCGACCGCCCATATCGCGTGAGTAGGCGGTCGACCTGCACCGACACCGCCGCCACGCTGTGCGCAACCACTGTGCCGCACGACCTGCCCGGCGCCCCCACCGGGGTCCCCGGGCAGACCGGCGCGGCGAGGCTCACTTCAACAGGTAGATCGCGGAGAACAGGGCGACCCAGACGAGGTCGACGAAGTGCCAGTAGTAGGAGACGACGATCGCGCTGACCGCCTGCTCGTGGTTGAACCGCCGGGCGCTGAAGGTCCGGCCGAGCACGATGAGGAACGCGATGAGCCCGCCGGTCACGTGCAGCCCGTGGAAGCCGGTGGCGAGGTAGAAGGCCGAGCCGTACGCGCTGGTCGACAACGACAGCCCGTCCCCGTACAAGTTTGCGTACTCGTAGACCTGGCCGGCGACGAAGATCGAGCCCATCGTGTAGGTCAACGCGAACCACGAGCGCAACCTCCGGACGTCACCGCGCTCGGCGGCGAAGACCCCGAGCTGACAGGTGACCGAGCTCAGCACGAGGATCGTGGTGTTGCCCAGGGCGTACGGCACGTTCAGCAGCGCGGACTGCTGACGCCAGATGTCGGGCAGCTCACCACGGAGTGTGAAGTAGATCGCGAACAGCGCGGCGAAGAACATCAGCTCGCTGGCGAGCCAGACGATCACGCCGACTCGCAGCATGTTCGGCCGGTCGATCTGGCCGGCCGGTGTGAAGGTCGTCGCTGCCACGGGAGCAGTATCCCCTGCCCGCCCGGGAGCGGACGGGGGACCCCGGCGCGCCGCCTCCCTGGATGATCGCCGACCGGTCGGCCGGGCCGTTGGTTCCCGGAGTCGGCACCTCGCGCCGATAGGCTCCCGGTTCGCACGGAGTCGGGCGGGGACGGGGGAGTCGATGGCGGACGGCGGCGGCGGGCACGACGGCGGCGACGGGCACGCGGCGGTGGTCGAGCAGACCGTCCGGGTCCTGGTCTACAGCGACGACCGCACGGTGCGGACAGCGGTCCACACGGCGCTCGGGCGTCGACCCGCCCCGGGCCTACCCCGGGTTGACTACGTCGACTGCGCCACCGCCTACGCGGTCACCCGGGAGATGGACGCCGGCCGCATCGACCTGGCGGTCTTCGACGGCGAGGCGACGCCCACCGGCGGCCTCGGGCTGTGCCGGCAGATGAAGGACGAGATCTTCAACTGCCCGCCGGTCCTGGTGCTCACCGGCCGCCCGCAGGACGCCTGGCTGGCGACGTGGTCGAAGGCGGACGCCGCGGTGCCGCACCCGCTGGACCCGGAGTTGCTCGCCGAGAACGCCGCCGCACTGCTGCGTGACCGGCTCGCCGGCGCCCCCTCCCGCGGGTGAGTTCCCCGACGGCGGCCACACCGACGGCGGCGACCACGGCGGCGACCTGGCCCGAGGTGCTGGCGACGCTGACCGCCGGGCACGAACTGACCGCGGGCCAGGTTCGCTGGGCGTTCGGGGAGGTGCTCGCGGGCCGGGCCGTCGCGTCCCAGATCGCCGGGCTGGCGATCGGCTTGGCCGTCCGCGGTGAGTCGGCATCGGAGCTCGCCGCGCTGTCCGAGGCGATGCTGGCCCACGCGGTGACCATCGAGGTCCCGGGGCGGACGTTGGACGTGGTCGGCACAGGCGGTGACCGTGCCGGCACGGTGAACATCTCCACGATGGCCGCGGTGGTCGCCGCAGCCGCCGGCGCCCGCGTCGTCAAGCACGGAAACCGGGCCGCCTCCAGCCTGTCCGGCAGTGCCGACACGCTGGAGGCACTCGGGGTGCGGTTGACGCCCGAGCCGGCGCGGGTCGCCGAGATCGCGGTCGAGGTCGGCATCACCTTCTGCATGGCACAGGCGTTCCACCCGGCGCTGCGGCACGCCGCGCCCGTCCGGCGAGAGCTCGGGGTGCGGACGTTCTTCAACGTCCTCGGGCCACTGGCCAACCCCGCCTCGCCCGCGGCTTCCCTGGTCGGGGTGGCCGACGCGCGGTTGGCCGGCCTGGTCGCCGAGGTCTTCGCCGGCCGCGGCGTCGACGCCCTCGTCGTCCGCGGGGACGACGGGTTGGACGAGCTGACGACGACGACCACCTCGACGGTCTGGGTGGTCACCGACGGCACTGTGCACCGGCGCTCACTGGATCCGGCCGCGTTCGGGATCGCTCGTGCCGCCGCGGCCGACCTGAGAGGGGCAGACCCCGAGGCCAACGCGGCTGTCGTCCGCGCGGTCCTCGGCGGCGCGACCGGCGCGGTCCGCGACATCACACTGCTCAACGCTGGCGCCGCCCTCGCCGTCGAGGCGGGGTTCCCCGGCGGCCTCGACGCTGCGCTGGGCGACGGACTGGTCCGAGCGGCCGCCGCGGTGGACAGTGGGGCCGCCGCCGAGCTGCTCACCAGGTGGGCGGCGGCCAGCAGCCGCTGAGTACCGACCCGGGGCGCCGGGCGCCACGACAGCGGCCGGGTCCGGTCGCCCGGCTGCGCGGGCCACCGGACGTAAGGCCATCGGACAGGACCATGACCCGTCGAGGGCGACCAACCGGACCCCGGGCCGGTCCAGCCAGTCGGCGACCGCCGTGAGCTCATCCAGGTCGGCTGCGGGCGCCCGGTCCACCGCGGTGACCACGCGACCGGCGGCGTCGGCAGGACGCACCCGGCCGCCGGCGGCAGCGCGCACCCGCACGGCGGCCGGACCGGGCCGTTCCCCGGCCGGTACCCGTTCGCCGCCCACAACCACGCCGTGGGACAGGGCCGCCACGTCCCAGCCACCCTCGGCCGTCGGGACCGCGGCGACGAGCAGGGACGCCGCGGCGATCGACCCCGTCCGGTCCGCGGCGTGCAACGCGTCCAGGTACGCGCCGAGACCCGGCGCTCCGGTGGTACGTACGGCGTCCACGTCGCTCACCCGGGCCCCGGCCGTAGCGACCGCGGCGGCCGCCGCACGGGCCACGGACCGTGAGCCGAACGGACCGACGGTCTCGTGCCCGGGCCGGGGACATCGCGCTGTGCTGAGGGTCGGCACCGGCCCGTCACCGGCCCGTCCGGCGGTCACCCACCACCGCGGACCCGGGACGGGACCGGACAGCCGTCGACGTTCCGCGGCGACCCGGCGCAGCTCACACAGCCGGGCATCTAGGCCGGTCCGGCACGACACCGCGTCGACGGTCGCCGTCAGGGCGACCGCCTCCAGGACCCGGGTCCGCGTTTCGTCGGCGGTGAAATAGCGACGGACCCCGCGGCGCAGGTCCTCGGCTCGCCCCGTGAGCAGGGCCCCGCCCTCGTCGTCGCGGAAGGTGAACACGCCCGGACCGGGTGGTAGCGCGTCGGCGAGGTGGCGCCGCGCCAGCTGGGCGGACGTCTCCCGCCCGGAGTGGGCGCGCAGGTCGCCCAGGGTGCGGACACCGAGGCTGCCCAGTCGTTCGAACAGGCCGTGCAGGACCTCGACGGTCGCCCGCGCGTCGGGCAGTGCGCGGTGGTCCGGGGTGACCGGGGACCGGAAGAAGGCCGCGAGCGTGGCCAGGCGGCAGTCGGGCACCTCCTCGCGGTCCAGGACGGCCCGCGCCAGGCGGACGGTGTCGACGACGACCCCGGCCGGCCAGGTCCGGTCGGTCGCGGTGCACCCCGCATGCAGGAAACCGACATCGAACGGTGCGTTGTGCGCTACGAGGACCGCGCCGCCGACGAACTCCAGCAGCGACGGGAGGACGGCGGCCAGCGGCGGCGCGGACACCAGCACTGCGTCGGTGAGCCCGGTCAGCCCGGCGACGTCGGCCGGCACGCTCACGCCCGGGTCGACCAGCGTCGCGAACTCGCCGAGAACTTCGCCCCCACGGACCTTCACCGCACCGATCTCGGTGATCCGGTCCGCCGTCGGTGAGGCCCCGGTCGTCTCCAGGTCCAAGACCACGAAGGTCGTCGCGAACAGGAGCTGGTCGTCGTCGATCCTTGTCGGCGCCGGCGCTGTCGTGGTGGGGGAGGCGGTCACGTCGGCGACGCTAGGGCGCCGGTCGGACAGGATCGGGGGATGGCCGGAGGCGGGACGGACGCGGAAGTCGGGGCAGATCGACCACCGTCGGCAGGCCCGCATGAGCCGGACGGTGACCTTCGCGTGACAGGGCCGCAGCTGGCCGATCTCGACGAGCGGATCCGCCGGCGGGTCGTGTCGCTCGCCGCCGCGGCCCTGTCGGACATCGCTGCCTCCGACGTCCCGGTCCGACTGCGGCCGTTCGTCCGTTTCGCCGCCCGCCGCCGGGCCGACCTGGCCGGTCCGACTGTCGCGGCCGTGCTCGAGGCGGACGCCCTGTTCCGCCAGCGCGTCGCCGAGACGCTCGGGGATGTCGCCCGGGTGGGGGACCAGGCGTCTGCGGTGGACACCGCCGCCGCTGCCTGGCTGACCCGCCCGCCGAACTGGCCGGACCTCGTCGCGGTGAGTGCCACCGCCGAACCGGCCCGGTCGCCGGGCACACTGCCGACGACGCGGCTGACCGAGCAGCTGGCCGCCGCCAGGTCGGCGGCCCGACGGGACCGAGCGGCTGCCCGGGCCGACGCCGACGCGCTGCGGGCCGAGTTGGCCACGGCGCGGGCCGAGGTGCAGCGCACCACGCGCGCGGCGGTCACCGCCGACGCCCGCGCCGAGGCGACCCTGGCCGACCGCGACGCGACGGTCGCGCGGGCGGCCGCCGAGGCGGTGGTCTCGGCGTCGACGGAACGCCGGCTCCGGGCGCGGATCGCCGATCTCGAGCGGGTGGTGGGGGACGGCCGCCGGCAGGGACGGCGCAGCCGCGCGGTGGAGGACACCCGGCTGCGGCTGCTGGTGGACACCCTCGTCGGAGCCGCACACGGGTTGGCCGCCGAACTCGCGTTGCCGGCCGGCGCCCAGGCGCTGCCCGCGGAGACGGTCGATGCCCGGGAACCCGGGAGCCCGGGCGCCGACACGGTCGTGCGGTGGGACGACCCGGACCTGCTGCGCCGGGTGCTGCGACTCCCGGGCGCGCACCTGATCGTCGACGGCTACAACGTGACGAAGGCCGCCGTGCCGAACCTGACGCTGGAGCAGCAGCGGTTCCAGCTGCTGCGGGTGCTGGCGGTCATGGCCGGGCAGACCGGCGCCGAGATCACCGCGGTCTTCGACGGCTCGGATGTCACTGCTGTCCCGGCCGCGGCGGCCCGAGGGGTCCGGGTACGGTTCAGCCCGGCCCGGCGTGACCGCCGACGCCGTGATCCGGGCCATGGCCCGCGCCGAACCGGAGGGCCGGCCCGTGGTCGTGGTCTCCAGCGACCGCGAGGTCGCCGCGGGGGTCCTCCGCGCCGGCGCCCGGTCGGCTCCTTCGTCCGTGCTCACCGAACGGTTGCTGACGGGCCGAACCGCCTGAGCGGGGCGATCGCACGATCAGGACCGGGCCGGGCGGATCTTGTCGGAGCTCGTCCCTAGCGTCGCCATCCGTGCCGGCCATCGAGGCCGGCAGGGAAGGGAGAAGGACCGATGGCACATCGAGTGACCGCCCGGGCCGCACCGGTCGCCGACGCGGGGTCGGTGCTCGTCGACTGCGACACCTGCGTCGTCCGTGGCCCCGGCTGCCCGGACTGCGTCGTCACCGTCCTGCTGGGAATGCCGGCGCCACCGATGCGCATCGAGAGCTCTTCGGTCGAGGCGTTGGCCGTCCTCGCCCGGTCCGGGCTCGTCGCGCCGCTGCGCCACGACCGGGCCGGCTGACCGCCGCGCCGTGACCCCCGCCGGCATGGCCGCCGCCGGCATGCCCGTGGTCGGGATCGGCGCGCGTCGGCGGGCCGGGCCGGGCGGGAACCGGCGCGGCTGCCTACCGTGGGCCTGTCCGCCGGGTTGCGCCGGGCGCCGGCCCAGTCGTGGAGGTCAGTGTGGGCACGTTCCGCAGAGCCGGTGACGGCCGGCTGGGCTCACCGGCCGCGCTGGCCGCCAGCGTTGCGGTGGCCGCCCTAACGGCGATGGCCGGTCCTGCCGCCGCTGTTCCGGCCGGCCCGGTCCCTACCCCGCCCGCGAGCCGGCCGGGTCCCGCGGTGCCGGCGGCCCCGTTCCTGGCCACCCCGGCCACCCCGGTCACCCCGGTCACCCCGGTCACCCCGGTCACCCCGGTCACGGTCGAGCAGGCCGAGGCCCAGCTGGACACCGCCTACCGCCGGGCCGAGGTCGCCGCCGAGACGGTCAATGCCGCTGCGGCGACAGTCGCGGCGACGGCAGCCGACGTGGCCAATGCGCGGACGGCCGCAACCGTCCAGCAGCGGGCCGCCGCCCGGCTGCGCGCCGCGGTCGGCAACGAGGCGGCCGCCAGTTACCGCGCCGGCGGGCTCGGACTGACGACCCGGTTCCTGCTCGCCCACAACGCCGACGAGTTCCTGCAGAGCGCATCCACGACACGGACGGTGCGCGACCGCCAGGAGCGGCAGTTGGCGGCGCTGCAGCGTCAGGTCGTCCGGGTGCGCGGAGAACAGGCCCGGGTCGTTGCCGCCGGGCGCGTCGCCGAACAGGTCAGCGCACGGCGCGCGGTGGAGAAGGCCGCGCTGGACCGGGAGGTCACCGCGGCGCGAGCAGTCCTCGGCCGGCTCAGCGCGACCCAGCGTGGAGAGCTCGCCGCGCGTGCCGCCGCGGCGGCGGTCGCTGACCGGGCGCGGGCGCGGGTGCTGCTCGCGCAGGCAGGGGCCGAGCTCTCGCTGCCCGTCGCCTCCCGGGCAGGTACGGGCGCCTCCACCGGGCCGGTCGCCGGCTACGACAGCTCCGGGGCGGGTGGCAGTCCGGACGCCGGCTCGAACAGCCGCGTCCCCGACGGGGGCGGGGCAGACAGCACGGTCCCGGACATCGGTGTCGTTCCGGGAAGCCCGCCGGTCGCCGGCGTGCCGGGAAGCCCGCCGCTCGCCGGCGTGCCGGGAAGCCCGCCGGTCGCGAGCGTGCCGGGAAGCCCGCCGATTCCCGTGGTGGACAACGCCCGCGTCGCCCGGGTCCTCGCCTACGCCGCCGCGAAACTCGGTGACCGGTACATCTGGGGGGCGACCGGACCGGACGCGTTCGACTGTTCCGGTCTGGTACTGCGCGCGTGGCAGCAGGCCGGAATCACCCTGCCTCGCACGGCCAGCGTCCAGGCGACCGCCGGGCGGCCGGTGGCCCGGGCGGACCTGCGCCCCGGGGACCTGGTCTTCTTCTACTCCCCGGTCAGCCACATCGGGCTCTACATCGGCGGCGGCAAGATGATCAACGCTGCCAACCCGCGTACCGGGGTACGGGTCGCGAACGTCGACACACCCGCGTACGCCGGAGCCGTCCGTCCCGGTTGAGCGCCCAGGCCGAGCGGCCCGCGGACCGGCTGGGTCCGTCCGGCGGCGGCCGTCGACGCGGGCGCTGGAATGATCCTCGCGTGAGCAACCCAGCCGTGAGCCCGGACGCGGAGCCCCAGGTCCGGGTCCTCACCTACAGCGTCAGGTCCGCGCGGCTGGACCGGGCCGCGCTCGGGCGGGTGATCCGGGCAGTGGCCCCGGACCTGGTGGCCGTGCAGCGGGGCCCGGGTCGGCTCCGCCACCGGTCGGCGGCAGCCCGGCTCGCGCGGGAGGGTGCGTTGCTGTGGCTCGGCGGCGGGGGCCCACCGGCCGGTGCCAACCTGCTCCTCGGCCACCTGCGGGTGGACTCGGTGTTGACCTGGTCGCAGCGGTTCCCCACGCGGCCGCTGGCTCCGGCCGAGGGCATCGCCGCCGGGGTCTTCCGGGTCCGCGGCCGCACCCTGGGCATCGCCGGCGTGCACCTTCCGCCGGACCCGGAGGAGCGGGTCCGGTACGCGGAACTGCTTGCTGTCGTCGTGGGGGAGCTGCGGAGCAGGGCCGCCGCGGTCGTGGTCGCCGGTGACGTCAGCGAGGACCCCGGTGGACCGGTGTGGGACCGGCTCGCCGGGCTCGGCCTGCTGGACGCCGTCGAGGCTGCCCGGCCCGGTGCGCCGGAACTGACGTTCCCCGCGCGGCACAGCAAGCGCCGTCTGGACACGATCTGGACCAGCGGCGCCGTCGAGGTGGTCATCGCCGGTGTACCCGGGCGGTCGGTACGGGTCTCCGGTGTGCACGCCGATGACCTGGTCGTGGCCAGTGACCACCTGCCGTTGCTCGCCGACCTGCGCCTGACCGGTCCTGCCGGTCGGGGCGCCTGAGCGGGCGTCGTCGTGCTCACGGTCGGCATCGACATCGGCGGGACCAACGTCAAGGCAGGGGTGGTGGACCCGGACGGGTCGGTCGTCGAGGCCCTGAGCCGGCAGACCCCGACGCACAGCCCGCGGGCAACCGAGGACGCGATCGCCGACGTCGTCGCGGAGTTGGCGGGGCGCCACGTCATCGCCGCGGTCGGCATCGGCGCGGCCGGGTTCGTCGACGGCACCGGGAGCTCCGTGCTGTTCGCACCGCACCTCGCCTGGCGCAACGAGCCGCTGCGTGACGCGGTCGAACGCCGGACCCGCCGGCGGGTCATCGTCGAGAACGACGCGAACGCGGCGGCCTGGGCGGAGTGGCGGTTCGGTGCCGGTCAGGGTGAGGACCACGTCGTCCTGGTCAATCTCGGCACCGGCATCGGCGGCGGGATCATCCTGGACGGTGAGCTCTTTCGGGGTCGGTCCGGGCTCGCCGGCGAGTTCGGCCACATGGTCGTGGTCCCCGGCGGACACCGGTGCGGATGCGGAAACCGCGGGTGTTGGGAGGAGTACGCCGGCGGGAACGCCCTCCGGCGCGACGCCCGCGAGCTGGCATCGGCGCGGTCACCGGTCGCGCACGACCTGCTTGCCCGCGCGGGTGGCGACCCGGAAGCGGTCACGGGGCCGCTGGTCACCGCTGCGGCCCGGGACGGCGACCCTGCCGCGACCGAACTGCTGCAGGACATGGGGCGGTGGCTGGGGATCGGCCTGGCGAACCTCGCAGCCGCGCTGGACCCCGGCGTGTTCGTGATCGGCGGCGGCGTCTCCGGCGCCGGTGACCTGCTGCTGGAACCGGCCCGGGAAGCGTTCCGGCGCAGTCTCACCGGTCGGGGTTTCCGACCGGAGGCGCGGATCGTCCGGACGTCACTGGGGATCAACGCGGGGATGATCGGTGCTGCCGACCTCGCTCGTGCGTCGGTGCGGTTGTTCGGCCGGTCCGGGCGGGTCAGCCGACGGCGACCGCGACGGCCCGAGCGGCCCCGTCGCGCACCGCACTGACGCAGCCGCGCCGTCGACTTGTCCGCAGGCCTGCCAGTCGCGCCACGCTGTCGCCGCCGAATCGCGCCGCCCGGCGGCCGTCCCGCGGTCAGACGACCGCGCCGTCGTCCTCGTCGTCGGTGTCCTCCGGGCTGCGGTGCAGGCGACTGACCAGGACGAGGAACCCGCCGACGAGCATCGCGACTGCGGCCAGCGGCAGCCACCGGGGTAGCACCGACCCGGCGGCGACGACCAGCACGAGCAGCAGCGGTCCGGCGATCACCCCGGCCCACCCCAGCCGGGTCGCCGTCGCCAGCGGTGGGTGGCGCGCCGGCAGCGGCGGCAGGTAGTGGTCGTCGTCACCGGGGCCGCCGGAGTGGACGTCGCGACGGGGGCCGCCGGAGTCGCGCAGACCCGCGGGCCCGGGCCCGGTCGGCCACGCGTCGGCGTCGTCTGTCCGACGGCGTCCGGTCCCGTCCCACCCGGCGCCGCGGCTGTCCGTGTCGGTGAAGCCGTCGCGCTCCACCGGCCGCGCCGGGAACGGGTCGGCCGGGAACGGGTCGGCCGGGAACGAGTCGAGCGGCGGCGGGTCGCCGACGGAGTCACCGACCGGGGACCGGTCGGTGAGGGGTGGCTGCCCGGGACGGGCCCGCCGCGACGGGTGCGCGGGACCAGGGTCGTCGGCGACCGGCCCGTCCCACCCGGCGACGATGTCGCGCCACCGCGCGTCGACGGCCGCCTGGTCCAGCGACTGCCGGGCGCGGGAGCCGGTGTTCCCGGCCGCGTCCGTGGTTCCCGATGCGCCGGACGAGGACGTGGCGGCTGTCGGCCAGCCGGCCGTCTCGGCGCCGGCGGCGGGACCGGCCGCACTCGCCGGAGGGTACGGAGCGTCGCGCTGAAGGCTCCCGGGCAGGGCCGTCCCGGCCGGTGAGCCGGGCAGCGGGCCGGGTGCGGGGCCGGTCGCACCGGATCCGCTCGGTGGGTGGGCGACGGTTCCTTCGGCGATCGCCGCCTCGAGCTCCGCCTGCAGGTGCGGCAGGCTGCGTTCCAGGACCTCCCGGGCCGCCGCTGTCGCCGCCCGGTCGACCCACAGCCGGTCGATCGGCCGCGTCGGGACGTGGTGGTCGCGGTACACCCCGGTCCTGCCCGGGACGGGCTCGGCATAGGCGGCGACGTGGGCAAAGGCCAGCAGGTCCAGCAACTGGTCGGCGATCCGTGGATCGACGTCCGCGACGGCCACGAAGGAGGCTGCCCGCAGGCCGTTCTGCCGCATCATCGGTCCCTCCCGGCGCCTTCGGAGATCGGGCCGGCCACGGCCACATCCGGCCTGGTGACCCTGTCCACGAACGCGACGGTCCGGGCCGTGAGCTCGGGAGCGTCGTGGTCGAGGGTCGCCACATGGTAGCTGCGGGACAGGCCGACCCACTCGGCATCGGGCGACCTCGTCCACCGTCGCAGCAGCGCCAGGCTCGTCGTGTCGACGACGTGGTCGGTCGCGGACCGGAACACCAGCAGCGGCTGGGTGACCCGGGTCAGATCCGCCTGGACCTCGCGCCACAGCCGGGTACCGGACCACAGCGCGTGCAGCGGGGTCCGGTCGTAGGCGACCTCGTCCCCACCGGCGGCGATGTCGTTGCCGATCGCGGGCGCGGACGCGGACAGCCGACGCAGCAGCGGCAGGACGCGCAACCGGGGGTCCGCGCTGGCGATCGCCGGGTTGACCAGGACCAGGCCGGCGACCTCGGCTCCGCGGTGCTGCGCCAACCGGAGCGCCAGGGCGCCACCCATCGACAGTCCGCCGACCACCACCGACCGGCAGCCCGCGCGCAGCTCGTCGAACGACGCCTCGACAGCCGCATACCAGTCCGGCCAGCCGGTGCCGTTGGCGTCCTGCCAGCTGGTGCCGTGCCCCGGCAGCAGCGGCACGCGGACGGACCGGCCGCTGGCGGCAAGGGCGGCGCCCAGCGGTCGCAGCGCGGCCGGCGATCCGGTGAACCCGTGCACCAGCAGCACCCCGACCGGGTACGACGACGCGGCGTCGGCCCCGACCAGCTCCGACGACGCGGCGTCGGTGGTGAACGGCTCGGCACCGGGTCGCACCGGCGTGGTGGTCACGATGGAAGGCTAGGGCGGTCCGCCGCCGGCGGGAGCTGCCGTCCGGCACCCCGGGCCGCCAGGGGGTGCACCGAATGCTCTACCGGCTGATCCGGGGTCTGCTCGCGGTACCCGTCGTGCACCTGCTGGTCCGCCCACGCGTGGAAGGGCTGGCGAACGTGCCCCGGCGGGGGCCGGTCATCCTGGCCGCGAACCATCTGTCGCTGATCGATCCGGTGCTGGTCTCGACGGTGGTGGCCCGCCCGATCAACTACGTCGTGAAGTCGGAGTTCTTCACCGGGACGGGTCCGCGGGGCCGGGCGACGGGCGCCTTCTTCCGGGGGATCCACCAGCTCCCGGTGGACCGGTCCGGCGGCACGGCGTCGGCGGCGGCACTGACCGCTGCAGAGCAGCTGCTCGCGGCCGGCGAGGCGTTCGGCATCTTTCCCGAGGGCACCCGTTCCCCCGACGGCCTGCTGCACCGCGGCCGGACCGGCGTGGCGCGTATCGCGCTGGCGACCGGTGCCCCAGTCGTCCCCGTCGGCCTCGTCGGGACCGACCGGGTTCTTGCCCCGCGGTCCAGCCGCATCCGGCTGTACCGGCCGACGCTCCGGTTCGGTTCGCCGCTGGTCTTCCCACCGGAGCCGGGCGCGGACCGCGAGAGGCTCTACGCGGTGACCGACGAGGTGATGGCCGCGATCGCCGCACTGTCCGGGCAGCAACGCGACGCCCGGGACGCCCGCGACGCCCGGCGCACCCCGAACGGGCCCGGGGGTGCTGGCTAGGGTGCTCCCGCCCGGCGGCGCCGTCGGGAACTGGACGTGGCGCGGGCACGGCCGCCCCGCCTGGGAGGACTGGAAGCATGCGCATCGGACTGCTCACCGGCGGCGGGGACTGCCCCGGGCTCAATGCGGTCATCCGGGCCGTGGTCACCACCGCGGCCGTCGAACACGGCAACACCGCGGTCGGCTTCTTGGACGGGTGGCGCGGGGTGCTGGAGAACCGGTCGCGGCCGCTGAGTCCGCACGACGTCCGGAACCTGCTGCCCGTCGGCGGAACGATCCTGGGCAGCTCCCGGACCAACCCGTTCACCATCGACGGCGGTCCGGAACGGATCGTGGCGAACCTCGGTGCCGCCGGCGTCGACGCGCTGGTGGCAATCGGCGGCGAGGACACCCTCGGTGTGGCCACCAAGCTGGTCGAGCGCGGGGTGCACGTCGTCGGGGTGCCGAAGACGATCGACAACGACCTCTCGGCCACGGACTACACCTTCGGCTACGACAGTGCCGTCTCGGTGGCCACCGAGGCGGTCGACCGGCTGCACACGACGGCGCGTAGCCACCACCGCACGCTCGTCGTGGAGGTGATGGGCCGCCACGCGGGCTGGATCGCGCTGCGCACCGGCATCGCCGGCTCGGCGACGGCGATCCTCATCCCGGAGGTGCCGTTCGACATCGCCGCCGTCGCCGACCAGGTCCGTTCCGCCCATGCCAGCGACGGGTACGCGGTGCTGGTGGTCGCGGAGGGCGCGACGCCCGCGGAGGGCTCGATGTCGCTGCGCACCGGCAGCAAGGACGCGTTCGGTCACGTGCAGCTGGGTGGTGTCGGCGAGGCGGTCGCCGCCGAGCTGGAACGCCAGACCGGCTTCGAGACGCGCGCCGTGGTCCTCGGGCACGTCCAGCGCGGCGGCAGCCCGACCCCCTTCGACCGCTGGCTCGGGACCAAGCTGGGAGTCGTCGCGGCCCAAGCCGTCGCCGACGAGGACTGGGGGATGATGACCGCCCTGCGTGGGACCCAGGTGGTGCGGGTCCCGCTGTCGGAGGCCACCGGCACCCTGAAGATCGTCGACAACGCGGAGTACGCCGAGGCCGGCCTGTTCTTCGGCTGACGCCTTTGCACGGCTGACCCGGGGAACCCTGACCCGGGGAACCCTCCCTGACCCGGGACCCCCGACCCGGGCCCCCGACTGGGACCCGCGGCGCCCGACCCGGCCGACCCGGGCCGACGCGCGCGCCCGCCTACCCTTGTCGCCATGTCGCTCGTGTCGCCACCGACGCCGGTCGAGTCCGTCGTCACCCAGCAGGAGAAGGACCGCCTGCTCGCCGAGCTGTCCGGGGCCGTGCTCGCCCGGCCCGCCGGGCACCAGCCGGTCTGGCCGGACGCCGACGGCACGGCCAAGGCGCGCGCGGAGCTGGCGACGATGCCGCCGCTGGTCTTCGCCGGGGAGTGCGACCTGCTGCGGGACCGGCTCGGCAGCGTCGCCCGCGGCGAGGCGTTCCTGCTGCAGGGCGGGGACTGCGCGGAGACCTTCGCCGGTGTCACCGCCGAGGCGATCCGTGCCCGGCTGAAGACGGTGCTGCAGATGGCGGTGGTCCTGCAGTACGCCAGCGGCGTCCCGGTGGTGAAGCTCGGGCGGATGGCCGGGCAGTTCACCAAGCCCCGCTCCAGTTCCACCGAGACCCGCGGCGACGTGACGCTGCCGGCTTTCCTCGGTGAGTCGGTCAACGGGTTCGACTTCGACCCGGCGGTCCGGACCCCGGACCCGGCCCGGCTCGCCCGGGTCTACAACGCTTCCGCGGCGACGCTGAACCTGCTGCGCGCGTTCGTGACCGGCGGGTACGCCGACCTGCGTCAGGTGCACAGCTGGAACAAGGACTTCGTCGCGAACTCCGGGATCGGGCAGCGCTACGAGGCGCTGGCCGGGGAGATCGAGCGGGCGCTGCTATTCATGCGGACCTGCGGGGTGGACCCGCAGCAGTTCCGGACCGTGGACTTCTTCACCAGCCACGAGGCGCTGCTGCTGGACTACGAGCTGCCGCTGACCCGGGTCGACTCCCGGACCGGTCTGGCCTACGACACCTCGGCGCACCTGGTGTGGGTCGGGGAGCGCACGCGGCAGGCCGACGGCGCGCACATCGAGTTCGCCAGCCGGATCGCCAACCCGATCGCGGTCAAGCTGGGGCCGACGTCGACCGCGGACGACGCGCTGCGCCTGGTCGACCGGCTGGATCCCGAGCGGACCCCGGGCCGGCTCACCTTCGTCGTCCGGATGGGTGCGGGCAGGGTCCGGGAGCTGCTGGCACCGCTGGTCGAGAAGGTCACGGCCAGCGGAGCGGTGGTCGCGTGGGTCTGCGACCCGATGCACGGCAACGGCTACACCAGCGCCAACGGCTACAAGACGCGGCGCTTCGACGACGTGGTGGACGAGGTCCGGGGCTTCTTCGAGGTGCATCGGGCGACCGGCACCTGGCCGGGCGGGCTGCACATCGAGCTCACCGGTGACGACGTGACCGAGTGTGTCGGCGGCGGCCACGAGATCGCGGAGTCGGACCTCGCCAGCCGCTACGAGACGCTGTGCGATCCACGGCTGAACCGGAACCAGTCCCTCGAGCTGGCCTTCCAGGTCGCGGAGCTGCTGGGCACCCGCGTCTGACCCGCCGCGGGTCAGATCACGGTGAGCACCACCGCCGTGCCGAACGGCACCCGAGCAGCGCCGCCGGGCGCCACCCCCCAGACCTGGTCCAGCCCCACCCACTGGGGGGCGCGGCGGACCGAGACCACGAAACCGAGAGCGGTCAGCCGCTTGGCAGCGGTGGCCGCGTCGAGCCCGCGCAGGTCCGGCGGAACGGTGACGACCGGTCGCCCGGATGACACCGACAGTGTGACCGTCGTATGGGCGGGCACCGGCCCGGGTTCCGGCGTCTGGGTCGTCACGCGGCCGGCGGGGACCGTGACCGACGGCCGGGTCACGACGAGCACCGGCAGTCCGGCCGACCGGATCGCTGCCGCGGCGTCCGCGACCGGCCGGCCGACGACTGCGGGGTTGTCCACCGGCTTAGGACCGCGGCTGACCGTCAGGTCGACGACCCCGCCGACCGGCAGGGACTGCCCCGGACTCGGCGTCGCGCTGGCAACCTGCCCGGCCGGCTGGCTGTCGGAGCCGACCGTGCCGACCGTGCCGACGGACAGCCCGGCCGCGGTGAGGGCGGCGCGGGCGGCCTGCTCGGTCGTGCCGATCAGTGAGGGCACCGGCACGCGCTCGGTCCCCCGGGAGACCACGACGGTCACCGTGCCCCCCCGCTCGACCCGCGCGTTGGGCGTCTGCTGCGTGGCCAGGACGTAACCGGCGGGGACGGCCGTGTCGAAACGGCTGGCGCCGACGCGCATCCGCAGGTCGGCGCCGGTCAGTCGGGCCCGGGCCGCGGTCTCGGACGCCCCGGTCAGCTGGGGGACGCTGGTGAAGCGCCCGGCGCCGAACCACCACGCGCTGACGGCGATGGCCACGGTGAGCACCACGACGAGCAGCAGGGCGACCACGCCGCGCCGCCGCCGACGCCGGGACAGCAGGGCGTGCCGCGCCCGCTGCTCGGCCAGCGTCGGCGTGCGCCTGCCCGCCCGGTCCGCCCGCCCGGTCCGCGTCCGGCGCCGGCCCGGCCGGGTCGTCGACATCGGTCGAGCCCCCCCGAGCCGGCGGGACGGCTCGGCTGCCGGGTCCATCCGCTCGGCTCGCCGCGGTGTCGGCTCAGTCCGCTCGGCTGGCAGGGGTGTCGGGTCCACGCGGCGGGACGGCCCGGGCAGGGGCGCGCCGGTGCGGGCGACGACGGTCGCCTCCGCCGCTGCCGACTCGTACGCCGCTGCCGACTCGTACGCCGCCGGGCGGGCCGGCGTCGCCGTCGGCCACTCGTGCGCCGCCGGGCGGGCCGGTTCCAGCCGGCCGGTCACCAGGTCCGCGGACACTGCCCGGACCGCGGCCAGGAAGTCCCGGCCGTCGACGAACCGGCCGTCGGGGTCCCGGTCGGTGGCCCGCAGCACCAAGCGGTCGATCGCCGGCGGAATGCCGGCGTGCCGGGTCGACGGCGCCGGCACCTGCTCGTTGACGTGCTTCCAGGCGATCTGCAGCGGCGACCCACCCTCGAACGGCTTGGTCCCGGTGAGCATCTCGAACAGCACGATCCCCGCCGCGTACACGTCGGCGCGGGCGTCGGTCCCGGCGTCGAGCACCTGCTCGGGGGCGAGGTAGGAGACGGTGCCGAGCAGCAAACCGCTGGTGCGGGTGTGCGCGCTGTCGCCGCTCAGCGCCCGGGCCAGCCCGAAGTCGGCGACCTTCACCCGGCCGTCGTCGGCGAGCAGCACGTTCTCCGGCTTCACGTCGCGGTGCACGATCTGCGCCTCGTGGGCCGCGCGCAGGGCGGCCAGCACCGGCTCGGCCACCGCGAGCGCATCCGTGGGTGGCAGCGGCCCCCGCTCGCGCAGGACCTGGCGGAGGGTCCGGCCGCGGACGAGCTCCATGACGAGATAGACGACGCGGTGCGGAGACCACGGGTCCCCGGCGGTGCCCTGGTCGAAGACGGCGACGACGTTCGGGTGGCTCAGCCTGGCCGCCGAGCGGGCCTCCCGGATGAACCGGGCAACGAAGTCGTCGTCGCCGACCAGGCCGGCGTGCATCGACTTCACCGCGACGACCCGGTCCAGCCGGGTGTCCACCGCCTCGTAGACCGTCGCCATCCCGCCTCGCGCGATCTGGGAGACGATCCGGTACCGCCCGTCCAGGACCCGCCCGAGGAGCGGATCGGTCAGCGCCGTCGTCACCTGTCGGTCCCTCCCGGGTCGGTGTCGGTGTCACTGGGGCTTCCTCGTACCGGGGCTTCCCCGTACCGGGGCTTCCAGTCCGGGGGGCTTCCGCGTCCTGGGGCGGCGGGTCACTGGGGCACCGGGCCCACCGGTCGCACGGGAGCCTACGGACCGGGGCCACCCGGCCGGGTCAGACCCGCCGTGCGCGCACCCACCGCCGGACGAGTCGGGCGGCGTCCGGCGGTGGCAGCGACAACCAGAGGCGAGCCATCGCGGTGGCGACCCCGCCGGGCCCGGCCGGCTGTGCCAGGTAGCCGGACCACACCGGTGTCGGCAGGGCGAAGAACGCCGCGAAGAAGGCAGAGGTCTCGGTGGGTCCCTGGTCCAGCGTGGTGCGCATGCCGCGGGTGAGCGCGGCGTGCGCGGCCACCGCGCGGCGCGGCCACAGCGCGGCGGACCCCGCCGCGGCGACCTCGGCCGGGTTCCGGCCGTCGCCCAGTGCACCGGCCACGGCGTCGGCGACGGCGGGCGCCGTCCGCAGTGCCGCGGTGACCGAGTACCCGCTGGCCGGGTGGACCACGCCGGCGGCGACCCCGATCGGCAGCACCCCACCCCGGGACCGGCGCGGCCCGACGTCGAGGGGGATCGCCACCAGCTCCTCGCCGACCGCTTGGTCGGCCTGCCATCCGGCGGCGGCGATGCGGGCGCCCAGCCGCCGGCGCAGGACCCCCATCACCCCGCGGACCCGGGGCCCGGCCAGCACGGTCTCCTCCACCAGGTGCGTGCCGTCTCCCCGGTCGAGCACATAGCCGAAGCTGCCGGGGACGGCGGGGTCGTCGGGGTCGCCGCGGACCTGCCGCCAGTCCATGACGACCGCGCCGCCGGGTTCGACCGGCGGCTGGGCGAAGCGCGCGACCGTGCCGACCGCCCACTGCCAGACCGTTGCGTCCGACGCGGGCTTCCGGTCGGTGCCGACGGTGCCGCCGGCCCCGGTCGCGTCGACCACCACCCGCGCCGGGATCAGGTCGTCCCTGACCCGGACGAGCAGACGGCCGCCGCCCCCCGTCGGACCGGGCGCGTCGACGATCGGCCCGACCCGCCCGGCCCGCTCGCGGTAGACCCCCGGACCGGACCCGGCGCGCCGCCGGAGGGCGGCCTTGGCGCGACCACTGTCGAGCTGGACATAGGGCCGCTCGACGGTCCGGCAGGCCCCGTCGACCTCGACGAGGACAGCGCGGTGCCGGACCAGGGGCGACCGCGCCGGGTCGAACCCCGGCGCGGTCGCCAGTTCGTCCGCCCACCCGCAGTAGGTGGGCTTCCAGGCCGCGTCCGGCCGCGGGTCGACCAGGAGGACGGACACCCCGCGGACGGTCAGCTCGGCGGCCAGCGCGAGCCCGGCCGGGCCGGCGCCGGCTACGACGGCGTCCACCCCGTTCGCTGCACCCGCCCCGTGGACCACCGCCCCGATCCTGCCCGTCACGCTGCTGGTGGGGCGCGCGGGATCCGGCGTCCACCGTCGGCCATAGCCTGCGCGCATGCCCGAGACCGACGACCAGCTGGAGGACCTCGTCGGGCAGTGGCTGACGCTGCCGGACGTCGCGGACCGGATGGGCGTCGACCTGGTCGCCGTCCGTCAGCTGCTGCGGGACCGACAGCTGGTCGCCCTGCGGCGCGGGGAGCGCAACGTGCTCAGCATCCCCGCCGCATTCCTCGACGGGCGCGCGGTGCTCAAGGGCCTGCCCGGGACGCTGACGGTGCTCGCCGATTCCGGCTACCGGACGGCGGAGGCGGTGCGGTGGCTGTTCACCGACGACGAGCTGCCGGGATCGCCGATCACCGCTCTGGTGGAGAACCGCGGCACCGAGGTCCGCCGCCGTGCCCAGGCGCTCGCCTTCTGACCCGGCGGCCGTTCCGAACGACGACGGGCAGCAGACCGGAGCCCGCGCCCTCGCGGCGGTCGCCCGGGCGGCGCGGCATCCGCCCTACCGGCGGGCGGCCGTCGTCATCGTCGTCGCGCTGGGCGTGTGCGGCCTGTTCCTGTTCACCTACGTCGATGCGCTCAGCCGCCCGGCGGCGCAGGCGGTCGAGGTGGCCGTCGTCGGCAGCACGACGGAGGGTGACCGGTTCATCGCGGGATTGCAGCGGTCGACGTCCGGTGGCCTACGGCTGGTCCCGTACCCCGACGCTGCCTCCGCGGACTCGGCCATCGACAACCAGCACGTCTACGCCGCGGTCCGCAGTGCAGCAGGTGAGCCGGTCCAGCTGGAATTGAGCAGCGCGTCGGGAAGTTCCGTCGCCCGGGTGCTGAGCCAGGCCGTGCCCATCGCGGAGCAGCTGAGTGGGGTCCGGGTGGCGGTCAGCGACCGCAACCCACTGCCGGCCGCCGACCCGTCAGGCCTCGCGGCGTTCTACCTGACGATCGCGGCGACGTTGCTCGGGTTCCTCACCACCTTCCAGCTCCGCGCGAACGCGAAGCCATTGCCGTTGCGGCCCTGGCTGGTGGCCACCGGCGCCCTGGTGGTCCTCGGCAGCCTGGTCCTGGTGACCGTCGCGACAGCGCTGTTGGGACTGCCGTTCCCCTTCGCCGAGAGCTGGCTCATCGTGGCGCTGCAGATGACGGCGGCGTCGGCGTTCGCGGGCTCGCTGTCGGTGCTGATCGGCCCCTGGGCCCTCGTCCCGACCTGGCTGGTGTTCACGGTCCTCGGCAATGCGAGTTCCGGTGGCGCGGTGGCGCAGGCGCTGCTACCCGAACCGTTCAGCGCGCTGTCCCGGTGGCTGCCATCCGGCGCGATGGTGGAAGCCATGCGGAGCGCGGCCTACTTCCCCTCGGGCGTGCCGACCGGGTCGCTGGTCGTTCTGTCGTGTTGGGCTGTCGCCGCAGTGGTCGCCCTGGTGTTCTCCTCGGTCGTCCGCGGACGCAGCCCGGGCCAGGACTGAGCCGGGTCAGCCGGTGCGGGCGGCGACGCGCTCCCAGTCCCGGTCGCGCCGGCCGGCGGCCCGGACGTCGCGCCAGGCGCGGCCCGCGGTGGCCAGCCGGACCGGCAGCGGGACCGTCGCGCGGATCCGGAACACCTGGTAGTCGGCTGCGGCGACCCGGTCCGCGATGCCGCAGTACATCGACAGGGCAGCCGCGACGCACGGCCGGCTGGTGGGGTGCAGCAGCGGTATGCCGGCGGCCGCCGAGTCCCGCAGGGCGTGCACCCGGCCGATCTCGAACGCGAGCAGTGCTCGCACCCGATCATCGACGATCCGGCGTTCCAGGTCCGCCCGGGTGAGCCCCGCCGCGGCCAGGTCGGCCAACGGCAGGTAGACCCGGCCCCGGTCCAGGTCCTCGCCGACGTCCCGGATGAAGTTGGCCAGCTGGAACGCGACCCCGAGGTCGCGGGCGGCGCACGAGACGGCGTCGAGCTGGGCGGGGTCGTCGGTCACCGGTTCCAGGACCGGCAGCATCTGCAGGCCGATCACCGCTGCCGACCCGAACACGTAGCCGCCGAGGTCCGCCCAGGTCGCGTACTGGGTCAGGGTGAGATCCATCGCCATCGACGCGAAGAACGCCTCGAACAACTCTCGGTCGACCGACCAGCGGGTGGCGGTGTCGACGACCGCCCGGCCGACCGGGTGGGTCGACTCGCCCCGTGCGAGGTCACGCAGCACCGTGTCGGCGAACCGGCCCAGCCGGCCCTTACGCTCCGCGGGCCCTGACGAGTCGCCCAGGTCGTCGACGATCTCGTCGGCGTAGCGGGCCAGGCCGTAGAGGGCGTAGACCGACGGGCGTTTGGACGCCGGCAGCAGCCGGGTGGCCAGGTAATAGGTCTTGCCGTGCTCCTTGGTCAGCCGGCGGCACAGCGCGTACGACGCGGCCAGGTCCGGGTCGGTGCCCGGTCCGGGCGTCCAGCCGGGGGTCGGGTCCTCGGGGGTGCCCATGCCGTCATCCTGACCCGGCCGCGCCGGCTCCGCCTCCCGCGCCGGCTCCGGCCTCCCGCGCTGCTCCGGCCCCCCGCGCCTGGTGACCGCTCCCGCAGGTGGGCGCGGAACACGGGAGGCCGGCCGGGCGCTGGGTCCTTCCGTGCAGCAGTCGCCGGGGTCAGCCGCTCTCCCGAATGCCGTACCGGACGGCGGCGCCCAGCCCGGTCAGGTGGCGCCGGAGCGGGTCGGGCGGGTGGTGGCGTTGCTGGCGGTCGCCGCCGGGATCACCGTGGCGAACCTCTATTACGCGCAGCCGCTGCTGGACGCACTCGCCGGTGACTTCGGCGTCGGACGCGATGCGGTCTCCCTCGTGGTCACCCTCGGCCAACTGGGCTACGCGGCGGGAATCGTGGCACTGGTCCCGCTCGGCGACGTCGTGGACGATCGGAAGCTCACGCTGCGGGTGCTCGCCGTCGCGGTGGCGGCCGCCGCGGCGGGTGCACTGGCGCCCTCGTTCGTGGTGTTCCTCGCGGCGGCGCTGGTGCTGGGCTCGACGGCGGTGGTCGCCCAGATCGTGCTGCCGATCGCGGCCCGCGTCGTGCCCGCCGAGCGGCGGGGGCAGCTGGTCGGGCGGGTGACCGGCGGTCTGCTGCTCGGCATCCTGCTCGCCCGGGCCTTCGCCGGCCTGGTCGCTGCCGCCAGCAGCTGGCGGGTGGTGTTCGGCTTCTCCGCCGTGGCCATGGCGGTGCTCGCGGTTGTCCTTGCCCGGTCGCTGCCACGCCGCGGACCGACCGGAGCGCTGCACTACCGCTCACTGCTCGGCTCGGTCGCCGTGCTGGTGCGCGAGGAGCCGGTGCTTCGCCGACGCGCGCTGTACCAGGCCGCGATGTTCGGCGCATTCAGCCTGTTCTGGACCTCGGCGTCCTTCCAGCTCGCCGGTCTCGGCGTCGGCCAGGCCGGCATCGGGGTGTTCGCGCTGGTCGGTGCGGCGGGGGCTCTGGCCGCGCCGCTGGCCGGCCGGCTCGGCGACCGCGGCCTCGGCCGGCCGGCCACCGGGGTCACCCTGCTGCTCGCCGCCGCCGCGGCCGGCATCGCCGGGTTCGGAGCCCGGTCGGTCCTCGTGCTGGCGGTCGCCGCCGTGGTGCTCGACCTCGCGGTGCAGGCCAACCTGGTCCTCGGCCAGCAGGCCGTGTATGCCCGCCGGCCGGAGGCGCGGTCCCGGATGAACGCCGTCTACATCGGCAGCTTCTTCCTCGCCGGTGCGGCCGGGTCCGCGGTGTCCGGGTTCGCCTACACCCACGGCGGTTGGCGCGCGGTGATGGCGGTGGCGGCCGCCCTGCCGCTGCTCGCCCTGCTGCGCTGGGTCCGTGAGGTGAGGTCCCTCCGCGGACGCGGCCGCCGTCGGCCCACTGCGGCGATCGGAGGGGTGAGCGATGCTCACCCGGGCGGGGTCAGCGCCAGGCGCGGGAGCGGTAGGACGGGTCCGGGCCGGTGATCCGTTCCGCGGCGAGCCGGCCGGACAGCAGCACCATCGGGACGCCGACGCCGGGCTGGGTGCCCGACCCGGTGAACACGACGTTGCGTCCCCACAGGTTGGACGGGCGGAACGGCCCCGTCTGGGCGAAGCTGTGCGCCGCCGCGAACGGTGCTCCGGCGGCCATCCCGCGCTCGGCCCAGTCGGCAGGGGTGACGAGGTGTTCGACCTCGATCGCATCGCCGAACCCGACGTAGCCGTTGGCCTCCAGGGTCGCGACCATCTCGTCGCGGTACGGCCCACGCATCCTCGCCCAGTCGATCGGCCCGTCGAGGTTCGGGGCGGGGAACAGCACCCAGTAGGAGTTCTTGCCCGCCGGCGCGAGCGAGGGGTCCGAGCGCGACGACGCGGTGACCATGAACGCGGGGTCGCGCATCAGCCGCTTCCGGTCGACCAGATCGTCGAAGACGCCCTTCCACTGCTGGCCGAAGTGGATGTTGTGGTGGGCGATCTTGGAGTACGTGGCGGTCGAGCCGATGTTCATCGTCACGCACGAGGGGGAGTAGTCCAGCCGACGCCGCAGCGGGTGGCCGAGCAGGTCCCGCCGTGCCACCGGCAGGTCCGGGTTCAGCACGACGACGTCGGCGGGGATGCGCTCGCCGTCGGTGGTGTGCACGGCCGTCGCGCGGTCGCCGGCCAGCTCTACCCGCTGGACCGTCGTGCCGTACCGGAACACCACGCCGTGCTTGGCCGCGGCCGCCGCCAGCGCACGCGGGACCGCGTGCAGGCCGCCGTCGGGGAACCACACCCCGGCCACGGAGTCCATGTAGGCGATGACCGCGTAGATGGCCAGCGCGTCGTACGGGGACAGACCGGCGTACATCGCCTGGAAGCTGAACACCCGTTGGGTCCTCGGGTCGTGCAGGTACTTCGCGACCACCGGTGCGAGCCGACGCATCCCGCCGAGCGCCACCAGACGGGCCATGTCCGTGCCGACCAGGTCCAGGGGCGAGTCCAGGTTGCGGTCGATGAAGGTGCGCATCTCGATCCGGTACAGCCGGGACACGAACTCGACGAACCGCCGGTAGCCGGCAGCCTCCGCCGGCCCGACCACCCGGGTGATCTCCTCCGCCATCGCGTCGACGTCGACGTGCACGTCCAGCTGCGAGCCGTCGGCGTAGAAGGTCCGGTACAGCGGCTGGACCGGTCGGAGCGTCAGCCAGTCCGACATCCGCTCGCCGACCGCGTCGAACGCGTCGGCGATCAGGTCCGGCATCGTCAGCACCGACGGGCCGGTGTCGAAGGAGTAGCCGGCGTCGCGGAGCACGCCGGCCCGGCCACCCGGGACGTCCTCGCGCTCCACGACGGTCACCCGACGGCCGGCGCCGGCCAGCCGCAGCGCCGCGGACAACCCACCCAGCCCGGCGCCGACGACGACCACGGAGTCGCTGGGTCCGCTGACCCGCCGCGGTTCCCGGGCCGCCCGGGTCCCCCGCAGCAGCATCAGGCCGCCCGCCGGGTCACCGCGTCGGCCAGCTCCCGCAGGGCATCCCGGGCATCGGGGTCGGCGACCGTCGCCCGGTCCAGGGCCGCGACGGCCTGGTCGGTCAGCTCGCCGACCATCGCCTCCACCGCGTCGAGAGCACCCGTCGCCACGATCACCTCGCGCAGCGCGGCGACACCGGAGGCGCTGAGCGCGGGGTCGCCGAGATAGCGGCGGAGCACCGCGGACTGGGCGGTGGTCGCCTGCGCGGCGGCGTGCGCGACCAGGACTGTCCGCTTGCCCTCCCGCAGGTCGTCCCCGGCCGGCTTGCCGGTCGCGGCCGGGTCACCGAAGACGCCGAGCACGTCGTCGCGCAGCTGGAACGCCTCGCCCAGGGGCAGGCCGTAGCCGCTGAGCGGATCGAGCAGCTCCCGGCCGGCGCCGGCGAGCACTGCTCCCACGTGCAGCGGGCGCTCGATCGTGTACTTGGCGGACTTGAAGCGCACGACGCGCAGCGCCCGCTGGACCGACGAGCCGCCGACCGCCTGCTCGACCAGGTCCAGGTACTGCCCGGCGATGACCTCGGTCCGCATGTCGTCGAACAATCGCATCGCCGGCAGCAGCCGGTCCGCCGGGAGTCCGCAGCGGCGCAGCATCTCGTCCGACCAGGACAGGCAGAGGTCGCCGAGCAGGATCGCCGCCCCGGTGCCGAACGCCTCCGGCGACCCGGCCCACGCCGCCGACCGGTGCAGCACGGCGAACCGACGGTGCGTCGCGGGCAGGCCGCGGCGGATCTCCGAGCCGTCCATGACGTCGTCGTGGATCAGTGCACTGGCCTGCAGCAGCTCCAGCGCGGCGGCGGCGGCGACCACCCGGTCGGTCTCCTCGGGCCGGGCGCTGCCCGTCGCCCGCCAGCCCCAGTAGAGGAAAGCCGGGCGAAGTCGTTTGCCGCCGGCCAGCAGATCGGTCAGGGCGATCATCGGCTCGTCCAGGTCGCCGGCGATCGCACCCAGCTGACGCGTCTTCTCCGTCAGGAACGTCGACAGTCGGTCCTGCACCTGTCCGGAGAGCCAGCCACGGCCGGTGGTCGATCGCCAGGATGTCGCGTCACCGGGCGCGGGAACGGGGTCCGTTCCACGCTGGCCGGGGAGCACAGCCGCTGCCCTGTCGATCACCCACACCTCCGCACGCGGCACCGGGAGCTCGACGATGCCCCGGGTGACTGCTGCCCCGCGGCCGTGCTTGAACCGCCGTTTTCGACCCTAGGTGATTGGGGGATCACCGCCACCGGAGGTCGGCGGTCGTACCCTGCAGGGTGTGACCGCGTCCGCAGCGGCCCGGGTGCCGGATGCTCTCGAGGCGAGCCTGGCCGGCGGGCGACCGTCGTTCTCCTTCGAGCTGTTCCCGCCGCGTGACGACGCCGCCGAGGCCTTGCTGTGGCGCACGTTGCACGACCTGGAGGCGCTCGCGCCGGCGTTCGTCTCCGTCACCTACGGGGCCGGTGGGTCCGGCCGGGCCCGGACGGTCCGGCTGACGCACCGGATCGCCGCCGAGACGACGCTGCTGCCGCTGGCGCACCTGACCGCGGTCGGCCACTCGGTGGCGGAGCTGCGCCGGATCCTCGGCGAGTATGCGGCGGGCGGCGTCCCCAACGTGCTGGCCCTGCGCGGTGACCCGCCCGGTGATCCGCAGGCCGAGTGGACCGCGCACCCGGAGGGCCTGACCTACGCCGAGGAGCTGGTCCGCCTGGCGGGCTCGGTCGGCGACTTCAGCATCGGGGTGGCCGCGTTCCCGACCAAGCACCCACGTTCGGTCGACCTCGACGCCGACGCCCGGGTCCTTGCCGCGAAGGTCCGGGCCGGGGCCTCGTTCGCGATCACCCAGATGTTCTTCGAGGTCGACCAGTATCTGTCGCTGCGGGACCGGGCCACCCGGCTCGGTGTCGACGTGCCGATCCTGGCCGGGGTGATGCCGGTGACCCGGATCGCCCAGGTCGATCGGTTCGCCGCGCTCGTCGGTGCCCCGCTGCCGCGTTCGTTCACCGACCGGCTCGCGGCGGTGGCCGGCGATCCGGTCGCGGTCCGAGCGGTCGGCGTCGAGTTCGCGACCCGGATGTGCCAACGGCTGCTCGCCGAGGGGGTTCCCGGGCTGCACCTGATCACCCTGAACCGCTCGACGGCGACGCGTGAGGTCTTCGACGGCCTTGGGTTGCGTCGGCCGGCCGTGGCCGGCACGCCGGCCGCGGGGTGACCGGTGGCCGGGACACCGGCCGCGGGGTGACCGGTGGCCGGGACACCGGCCGCGGGGTGAGGGCGCACGTCCCGGACCGGGATGCGTACCTGCGTCGGTGGTCGGAACTGCATGGCGGATACGACGTCCGGCGGTCGCGGATGGTGCGCGGCTGGCTGTCGATGGTGCACGTCGTCGCGGCACCGCTGGTGCGCCTGGGAGCAGGGCCGGGGGCGGTGACCCTCGGCGGCATCGTCCTGGGCCTGACGGTGCCGCTGGTGGCGCTCGGCGCGGTGGACCGGCCCCGGCTGGCGTTGCTCTGCTCGGTGCTCATTGTCGTGTCCGGGGTGGCCGACAACCTCGACGGCGCCGTGGCGGTGCTCACCGACCGGGCGTCGCGGACCGGTTTCGTGCTGGACTCGGTCGCCGACCGGGTCGGCGATCTCGGGTACCTGGTGGCGCTGTGGCTGGTCGGTGCCCCCGGCCTGCTGGTCGCGGCAGGCGGCGCGGGCACGTTCCTGCAGGAGTACACCCGCGCCCGGGGCGCCGCCGCGGGAATGGCCGAGGTCGGCGTCGTCAGCATCGCCGAGCGGCCGACCCGGATCATCGTGGCTGCGCTCTTCCTGTTCGCCGCGGGGCTGTTCCCGGACCGGGCCGGGCAGTGGGCCACCGCCGGGGCGGTCGTGTGGGCGGCGGCGCACGCCATCGGCTTCGTCCAGGTCGCCCTCGGCGTGCGTCGCGCCCTGCGCTGACCCCGGCGCGGGCAAGGACGGGGGTTCAGTCCTCGTCGGCGCCCATCACCAGCCCCTCGATGGTGTGCTTCTGCACGATCGGCTCCAGCCGGTCGACCACCGGGCAGTGCAGGTGCTCGCGGACGACCGGCGGCAGGGCCTGGCGGTAGCCGGGGGTCACGGCCGCGTCATGGTGCTCGGCGTTGCCGGCACCGGGCGCGTCCAGGCCGAGCACGAGCACCGGCCGGGACAGCCGGGAGTGGTTGGCCGTCCCGCGGTGGATGGTCAGCGCCGACCGGACCGAGATGTCGCCGCGCTGCGGGTACTTGCGGACGGCGCGCTCCCGGTACCGGTCCCAGATCGACTTCGGCGGGAACATCTGGTGGTCGAATGCCGCGCCGTCGTCGAACTGCGTGCCGGGGGCGATCTCGAACGGGCCCATGTCCTGCGCGGTGTCCACGGTGGTGACGTTGACCGCCAACGAGGTCAGCCGGCGTTCGCGGCGGCTCGGTTCGGGCATCGGGAAGTCACGGTGCCACGGCTGGTCGACCGCGTCGGCGAACGGGATGTCGAAGCCGACTTCGACGATCTCGTAGTCCGGCCCGAGGACCGCGGTCGCGAGCCCGACGATCCACGGGTGGGACGCGAGCTCGGGAAAGCCGCGCAACTGCTCGGGATGGACCTCGACGTACCAGCGCTGCGGGCCTCGGCTGACGGCACCGCCCTCCCGGCTCCGGGCCTCGTCGAACGCGGCGAGCACGTCGGTGTTGAGCCGGTCGACCCAGGCGGGATCGAACGCGCCCTTCAGCCCGACGATCCCGTCGGTGTGCAGCGTCGAGACGAGCTCGGCGCGCCGCACGTCGTCCAGCGGCTCCGTTGACGTGGTGGTCATGGTTCCTCCCGGGTCGGTTGGCTTCGATCCTGCTCCGGACGCGGACGCAACGGAACCGCACCCGCGGGGCGGTCAGGCGGGGCCGATCGCATCGGCGACGATCTTGGCGGACAGCCCGACGAGCGGCAGGCCCCCGCCGGGGTGCGCCGACCCGCCCACGCAGAACAGGCCCGGTACCGGTGAGGCGTTCGCGGCCCGCAGGAACGCCGAACGGGCGCCGTTGGACGACGTGCCGTAGATCGCACCGCCCGGCGCGGCGGTCCGGTCGGCCAGGTCCGCCGGGGTCCGGATCTCCCGCCAGAGCACGCGGTCGCGGACGTCGACCCCGCGGGCGGCCATCACCGCCAGCACCCGGTCGGCGTAGGCGTCGGCGACCCCCGGCGCCCGCCAGTCGACGGTCGAGGAGTCCGCTGCCGGGTCTCCGTGCCGCGGGGCGTTGACGAGGACGTACACGGCCTCGGTGTCGGTGTCGGTGTCGGTGTCGGTGTCGGCGCTGGCCTCGGTGTCGGCGCTGGGTCGGGTCGCCGGATCGTCGGGGCCGGACAGGTAGACAGCCGGGTCCGGCGTGGGTCGGGCGGCACGGGTCCGGGTGCCGAACACCGAGTCGAACTCGTCGTCGTAGTCGGCGGGGAACAGCACCGTGTGATGCCGCAGCCCGGGCGTCCGGCCCCGCAACGCCAGCAGCAGCACGAAGCCGGCCAGCGACGGCGTCGCCGCGGCCAGGCGGCGGCGCGCCGACCGGGCCGCCGGCAGCCGCGGGTCGAGCAGTCGGCCATAGACGTCGGCGGCGTCGGCATCGGCGACGACGACGTCCGCAGTCAGCATTTGACCGTCCGCGAGCACCGCTCCGGTGACCCGGCCGCCGTCCACCGACAGCGACGCGACCTCCGTGTCCAGCCGCAGATCCACCTTCCGGACGCGCATCCGTTGCTGCAGGGCCTCGGCGATCCGGTAGAGGCCGCCCGGGACGTAGAAGGAGCCGAAGGTCTGCTCCACGTACGGCACGGTGGCCAACGCCGCCGGTGCCCGGCGCGGGTCCGACCCGGAGTAGGTGGCGTACCGGTCCAGGTACGTGCGCAGTCGCGGGTCGCGCAGGTGGGACCGGCCCAGAGCGCGCAGCGTCTGCCACGGCGCCATCGTCCGCAGGTCCCCGACCCGGCGGGACAGCCGCAGCAGGTCCGCGACGGTGAGCGCGTTCTCCAGGAACGGCCCGCGAGAGACGGCCCACATCGCCTTCGCCCGTACCGCGAACCGCCGCCAGTCGTCGGCCGCCGCACCGCCGAATGCGTCCCCGAAGGCGTCGACCACCCGGTGGACCCCGACTCCGGGGACGTCGACCTCACTGCCGTCGGCGAACCGGTAGTGGCACGCCGGTTCGACCGGGACGATCTCCAGCTCCCGCTCCAGCGGCCGGCCAGACTTACGGAACGTGTCCCGTAGCACCGCCGGCAGGGTCAGCAGGTGCGGACCGGTATCGAAGGTGAACCCGTCCCGGGAGAAGCGCCCGAGCTTGCCGCCGACGGCGTCGGCCCGCTCCAGCACGGTGATCTGGTGGCCGAGCTTGGCCAGCCGGACCGCCGCACACATCCCGCCGACGCCCGCGCCGACAACGAGAACCCTGCTCACCGAGCCGCACCGCCCGGGACGACGACGGGTCGCCCGCGCCAGCGCAGCGTCCCGCGGTCGTGCTCGCGCCACGAGCGGGCGAGCAGTCCGGTGAACGCCAGCACCGACACGGGATGGGCCGGCGCGTCCGGCCACGTCCGACCGCCGGTCCGCCGCGCCACCAGCACCCGGCCGGTCACGCCGGCGGCGTACCCGACAGCGCCGACCGCAGAGCCGCGCAGGGCCGCCATCGCGGGTACGACATAGGCGAGCAGCAGCAGCCCGGCCACGGCGGCGGACCCGCCGCGCCCGCCGAACGCCGACCACATCGACTTGCCGTACCCGGCGACCAGGTCCGGCCACGTCGGGTACATCCGGCAGGTCGCCAGCTCGGTGCCGTCGACCATCGTGCCGCGGCCGCCGGATGCCTTGACCGCCCGGAGCAGGGCCAGGTCCTCCAGCACGTCCGCGCGGACCGCGGCATGGCCACCGGCGCGCCGGTAGGCGGCGGCGTCGACGACGAGGAACTGCCCGTTCGCCGCCGACAGCGACGGCCGGGCCGAACGTTCGGCCAGCCGCAGCGGCAGCGTGGTCGCCCAGGACCACTGCAGCAGCGGCTGCACCAGCCGCTGCCCCAGCCCGGTGGCGAGCTGACGCGGGTAGGGGCTGACCAGGTCCAGACCGGTTGACCTCAGCAGCGCCACGGCCGCGTCGACGGCGTGCGGAGCGAGGGTCACGTCGGCGTCGAGGAAGACCAGCACCGACGCGTCTGCGGCGGCGTGGGCGAGCTGGTCGCACGCGTGCGGCTTGCCCAGCCAGCCAGCCGGCACCGGTGCGCCGGTCAGCACCCGCACACCGGGCACGCCGGCGAGCACGCTGCGGACCAGGTCCGCGGTGCGGTCGGTGGACCTGTCGTCGAGCACGGTCAGCGACACCGACCCGGGGGAACGAGAGAGCACCGCTCGTAGCGCCTGCAGGCAGGGGCCGACCCGGTCGGCCTCGTCGCGCAGCGGCAGTAGCAGCGCGACGGTCTCCGTGGGCGCCGGCGGGTCTGTCGGCGGTCGGCGCAGCGAGCGCAGGTTGGCGGCCGTGTGGGCGGTGAGCGCCAGCGCCATGGCTGTACCGACCGCGGTCAGCGCGTGCAGTGCTCTCACCGCGGGACGTCCCGGGTCCGTGGCGTACGCCGCCAGCAGACGGCGAACGGGACGGCCACCACGCCCATCAGCAGCCCGGCGACGACCGCGACAGCCGGCCGGCCGAAGAACGCGGCGTTGGCGAGGATGCCGCCGGCCCACGTCCACAGGTAGAGCGCGGCGGCGGGGCCGGGCACGGCGCGCGCCGTCGAACCGGGCAGCCGGATCAGCGCGAACAGTCCGGTCAGGACGAGGGAGACGGCCAGCCACCCCAGGTAGTTCGACACCGGGATGCCCGGGATGCCGGGCACGGCCGTCGCGATGCCGCTGCCGGTCCGCCACGACCAGTGGCCGGCGTTGACCATCTGCGGGTCCAGGAACACGTCCCAGCTGGCCAGCGCCCACGCGCCCGTCAGCCAGGAGAACGCACGGCGGCGACGGACCGGCGCCCGGGCCGCGAGAGCGGTGCCCACCACCCAGGCCGGCCACGCCATCATCACCCAGGCCAGCGGTACGACCAGCGGCACCCCAGCCAGTTTCGGCCCGAGGCTGTCCGCGTAGGTGTACTCGCCGAACGGCACTCCGGTGGACACCCCGACGACCTCGGCGACGAGTCCGATTCCGCCGCCGCCGAGCAGCACCGCCGCTGCCGTGCGGGCGCCGCCGTGGGCCCAGGCACCGGCGACCGACGCGGCCGCGAACACCAGCACCGTGAGTACGGACAGCCGGTCCCGCCCGGTGTTGCCGGCCAGCGGATAGGCGATGTTCAGCCCGACCGTGAGCACCGCACCCAGTGCCGCCAGCCACCACGCCGTCCGGCGATCCGCGGCGGCGTTGGCGTCCGGCCCGGTGACAGCGAGAGCACCGGTCACCGGCCGCCGCCGCCGTCGGAGTTGGCGGCGAAGGTCATGTCGTCGAACGTCGCCCCGGCGAAGGAGCCGGTGATGCGGCGGACGGCGAACCGGGCGAACAACTCCTCGCTGTACCAGCCCTCGACGGGGGTCCGTGCGACGACGGCCCGGTGCTCGGCACGCCGGTAGGCGAACCCGTTCAGCGCGCGCGCGTCGTGCCAGACGCTGAACGTCCCCTGCAGTCCCACCGGTGCCTCACCGATTCCGACAGCCAGGGCGAGACCGGGCACGTGGTGCAGGTCGGTGGACACCGGCGGGACGGCCCGCCAGAACCGCCGCCAGTGCGTCGGCCGGATCCGCGCGCGGGTCAGCGACGCGACGAGCCCGGACGACCGCGGGGTGTCGGTGGCTCCGCCCACCGGGTCGGCACCCGGGCGACCGAACGGCTCGACGCCGGACCACCGGCCCCGGGCGGCTATCGGGTCCAGCTCGGCGACCAGGTGCTCGGCGCTGATCCGGGCCCACCCGCGGCTGGTCGGGTCCTCGGCGAACGCGGCTGCCTGGTCCGCGGTGTCCCAGACGCTGACCAGTCCCCAGCGCAGGGGGTCCGCGTCGCGGGCGGTGAACGTTCGGCCGTCGCCGGTGCCGACCAGCTTGGCGAACCGCAGCCCGGGGCGGTCGCGAACCCGGCGGTCCCAGCCCATCCGCAGCAGCGCCACCGGAACCCGGGACGGCCGGACCGTCCACAGGTCGACACGGACTGCGGGTGGCACCGACCCAGCGTAGGGAGCGCGTACCCCGACGGTCCGGCAGGGCTGACCGGGCCCTAGTGTCGCGTGTATGAAGTGACCTTCTGGTGTGACGGTTTCGAGTGGGCGATGATGTGATCGGCGCTCTTGGTCCAGGTGAAGGGGTGGGCGCGGTCGTTCCAGCCGTCGATGTAGGCCCC
>JAABUU010001455.1_pt1 | contig 39815 bp, 34 predicted proteins | sample 5559301 | NCBI WGS metagenome assembly JAABUU01 (sample SAMN10711884, study PRJNA513360) | rock metagenome | isolation source: Antarctica rocks | place: Antarctica: Victoria Land, Richard Nunatak white | reverse complement strand
CGCGTGCACATTCACGCTGTAGCGCACGACACCGCGACGTGAGGCGAGAGCGCCCCCCTGTTCTTGGCCGCGCCCCGGCGCCTGCTCGCGGCCATCACCGAGGATCGCATACCAGGTCCCGCTTCGCACCTCCGTCCCGTTGACGACGAGTGGGAGCGTGAACCGGACGTAGCTCATGTTCGTCCCGACCGCGAACACGGCGCCCGCCGACGCCGCCATACCTGGGGTCATGATATCCCCGCCGGGTGTCTCCACCTCGAAGTAGGGGGCGGGGACATCCGTCAACAGGATCACCGTCACATCGATGTCCGTGTCGCTCACAACGAATGGGATGCGCAGCCTCTCGCCCGGCGTGATGTAGCCGCTCGGATCGACGACGACATTTGTGTTCGTGACCGCCGACAAGATCTGGAGGAAATACTTGCTCAGGCGGAAGTAGTCGTCGATGTTCGACGTCAACGGACCGCTGATCAGAACATAGCCGCCGGTCGCGTTGGTGAGCGCGGTCAGGGCGCCGGTGCTCACCTGCTGGGTCGTCCCGAGGCCGATCGCAAAGGTTCGATTCTCCTAACGCCATGTCACACCTCCGTCGCCACACGAACCATGGCGATGATCGTGGCGCGCTCGCCTGTGTTGGTCCTGCAACCCGTTCTCGTCGTGTCCTGTCCGCAGCTTGTCCGTGACACGCATGGCGTCCTCCCAGGGAGCTGATACTGTTGACTCCTACAATGGAGCTGATGTCGTTGTGCTCCTAATGTGGATAAACGTCATGAATGGGGCTTTTTGGCCGTCCTTCTTGCGAGACTGCGACGGTGCGGTGTGATGGCAAACGACACGCCGACACGTTCGCGGCCGACCCGCATGGGGAGGTCGTCGATCGGGTGTCATGGCGACCACCGGCATCCGGGCCACACGCGACGACCCGCGAGGATCACCGCCCACACAGGCGTTTGGAGACGTGGTGAGGTCCGCGTGGCCGGACCGCGACTCCCTCCGTCGGCAGAGATCGTCCCACGGCCGGCGTCGGCTGGCTACGCCTCGAACCAGCGCGCAGGCTTGCTGCCACGTCCACGGGGGCGACCGCCACGAGCAGGGCCCCCGAGGCCAGCAGGCCCAATGGATTGAGGTCCAGCGCCGCGCAGACCGCGCGCGTCTCGGGTAAGACCGGCAGCGACCCAGGCGCTTCGAGGTGGACGCCGGCACCCGACGCCGCGGCCAGTTCGGCCAGGGCCGTGGCCAGGCCGCCCTCCGTGGGGTCGTGCAGGGCGTGCGGCCGGACCGCGTCGCACACGGCCCGGGCCATGGCGACGATGGAGATCCCCGGCGTGTCGAGTAGGGCGCGGGCGCGGTCGAGGGTGTCGGCGGGGACGCCGCGCGCACGCAACGTTGGGGTCGCCTGACGGGCCAGCACGGCCGTACCCTCAATCGCCAGCGCGCCCCCGAGCACAAGCGCATCGCCGGGCCGCGCGCCCCCCGTCGTGACGAGATGGTCCGACTCGACCTCGCCGAGCATAACGCCCGCGACGAGGGGGCGTGTGACGGCGTCCGTCACCTCGGTATGGCCTCCGATCAGATCGACCGCGAGCGCGCGGCACGCCGCGGCCAGGTCGGCCATGAGCGCGCGCACGTCGGCGGAGGTCGTGCCGCGCGGGAGCAGGACGGTGGCCAGGAGCCAGCGCGGCGTGGCGCCCCGCACCGCAATGTCGTTGGCGTTGACCGCCACGACATAGCGGCCGATCTCATCGGTGGCGAACGTGATGGGATCGGCCGCCGCCACCAACAAGCGGTCGTCCAGGTCGATCACCGCAGCGTCCTCGCCCACGCGCGGCCCCACGCGCACACGTCCGTCCCGCGGCGCCAACGGGGCGAGCACTGCGGCGAGCAGATCGGGCGGCAGCTTGCCGCCGGGCAATGCGTCCTCGCGCCGCGTCATGGCGGGGGCGTCCTGTCCGCGATCCCGTCCGCCCCCGCGTGCGCCGCACCCTGCCGCCGGCCGCGCACGTAGCACGCGGTCGCGACCGCGATGATGAGGACCAGAGCGCTACCCTGGATCACCTCGAAGCGCAGCCGTCCCACTGACGCCGGTACGCCGGCGGCCGGCGGCCACAGGGCAAAGCCCACCGTCACGAGGGCATAGCCCTCGCACAGCAGCGTCACGGCCCAGGCGCCGGCCCACCCTCCCGGCACGCGATAGGGGCGCGTCAGATCCGGCCGACGTCGCCGCAGCGACAGGAGAGCAGGGAAGACGGAGAGATAACTCATGACGCTCACCGAGACGGTCAGGCCCAGCGCCACGCTGAACTGGTCGGCCAGCGCGCCGCTCAGGCCCAGCGTGGCGGCGAAGACGAGGCTGGAAACGAGGCCGCTGAGCACGTTCACGCGCACGGGGGTGCCGAAGCGGCGGCTGAGGCGCCCCAGGGCTGGTGGGGCCGCGCCCTCCATGCCCGCGACCGCCCAGGTGCGGTCGCCGCCCATCAGCCACGCCGTGGCCGTCCCCAGATAGGTCAGCAGGAGGGCGAGCGCGATCAGCGTGCCGCCCACCCCGCCGGAGCCGCCGACGATGCCGAAGGCGTCGGTGAGGTCGCCAATCGACCGCAGCCGCGCGGGCGGCACGACGGCCAGGATCGCCGCGATGACGCCGACGTACCCCAGGATGACGGTGAGGCCGGACGCGAAGACGGAGCGCGGTACCTGGGACCGCGGGGCCGTCATCTCCTCGGCGGCGCTGCTCTGCAACTCGTAGCCCAGGTAGCTGAACATCAAGGCCGGCAGGACTAGGAGCAGGACCGACCCGCTGGGGGTCAGGCTGGCTAGGTGGAAGGCCACATGCCCCTGCCGGCCGACATACCCCAGGGCCTGCGCGATGAAGGCAAGGACCAGGAGCACTTTGGCCCACGCCCCGACGGTCGGGAGCCACTTGCCGTGCCGCAGGCCGATCACGGTGGCGGCGACGCATAGCCAGATGAAGGCCAGGCCGAAGGCGAGCTGCACGCCTTTGGAGGATAGGGGCGTGATGAACTGCTGGACGACGCCGATACAGATCGTGGTGACGATGCCGCCGAGCCAAACCGGGTTGCTGATCCAGTAGAAGAAGGCGGTGAGCGCGGCGGGATAGGGACCGACGCCCTCTTTGACCCAGGCGTAGAGGCCGCCTTGGACCGGGAGGGCCGCGCCGAGCTCGGCCACGAGCAGCGCATAGGGCAGATAGAAGGTGAGCCCGCAGACGACGATCCAGGTGAGGGCCTGGCCACCGGCGATGGAGACCTGGCCCAGCGTCTCGAAGGTGAGCATGGCGCAGACGCTGAAGAAATAGAGGTCCGCCAGGCGCAGCGCTTGGCGGAGCTTGCGCTTCTCCAGTCGGACCGCACCCAGCGCTGGCGGCGCCATGTCACGGGTCGTCTCCACGGTCCCTCCCTGTACCGTCATATACACCTCTCCCGTCACGATAGCGTCGGGCATGGACCCGCTCAGCGAACAGGGGTTCATCCCCACCTACGTGACACTGATCGTCCCGGCAGCACCTACGTGACACTGATCGTCCCGGCAGCGACGACGATATCTATGCATGGTCACGGGCACAGGCGCTGTCCTGCGTCGACGTGGCGAGGCGGCCCACGCCACACCCACTTCGTAGTATAGGCGTCAGAGCCCCTAGTACTGAGCAGGTCCGCGGCCGTCCCTCTTGACAACGTCCCCCTTCATCCGCTATTACTATAGTCATATGGTCGTGCGACTATAGGAAAGAGAGGGCCAATGATCGCGTTTTACCTCGACAGCACGTCCGGGCTCGTCCCCTATTTGCAGCTCGCCCAGCAGGTCAAGCATGCGCTGCGCCTTGGCCAGCTCCAGGTGGGCGACCGGTTGCCGACGGTCAAGGAGGTCGTGGCGGAGATTGCTGTCAACCCCAACACCGTCTTCAAGGCCTACAATCAGCTCGAACACGAGGGGCTGGTCGCCAGCCGCCCAGGCCAGGGGACGTTCGTCACACGGAGCCTGGCGCAGCCCTCGCTGCGGGATCAGGCCGTCCTGCGCCAGCGGCTCGTCGCCTGGCTCCGCGACGCCCACGCGGCGGGGTGGGACGAGGACAGCATCGTGGCCCTCCTGACCACGACGCTGCGCGCTGTCGCGAAGGAGGGTGTGGCATGACGCCTGCGCTCCGTACGACCGCCCTCGGCAAGCGGTATGGCCGGCAGTGGGCGCTGCGTGACTGCACCCTGACGTTGCCGGCGGGACGCGTCACCGCGCTGGTCGGCCCGAACGGCGCGGGCAAGACGACGCTCTTGCAGCTCGCCGTGGGGCTGACCCACCCGACCCACGGCACGATCGAGGTGTGCGGCCTCGCGCCCCACGCCCAGCCCAAAGAACTGCTGCCCCTCATCGGCTTCGTGGCGCAGGAGCAGCCCCTCTACCGTGGCTTCACCGTCGCCGAGATGTTGACGATGGGCCGCAAGCTCAACCGGGCGTGGGACGATGGCCTGGCCCACACCCGGCTGATGCGGCTGGGCATCCCGCTTGGCAAGCGCATCGGCGCCCTCTCGGGCGGCCAGCGCTCTCAGGTGGCCCTGGCCCTGGCGCTGGCCAAGCGCCCGCGCTTCCTCGTGCTCGACGAGCCGGTGGCCGCCCTCGACCCGCTGGCCCGTCGCGCGTTCTTGCAGACGCTGATGGAGGCCGCGGCCGAGGATGGGCTGGCCGTGCTGCTCTCCTCGCACATCATCGCCGACCTGGAACGCGTCTGCGACTACCTCATCATCCTGTGCGCGTCGCAGGTCCATCTGGCCGGCGACATCTGTCGTCTGTCTCCCTGTCATCTGTCCCCTTCATCCCCGCGAACCCCGCCCGCACGACACAGACGGTGTCTATCCGTCGTTTGTTCCTGTCGCGGGCGTGTCCAGACTGAGCGGTGTGGTCAGGGTCAGGGACACGCCGATGGTCCAGACGAGCGCGCCCACCCAGCCGCCCAGCACGTCGCTCGGATCGTCCGCGCCCAGGGCAACCCGCACGACGCCGACCAGCACGATCAGGGGCGCGGCCAGGGCTAGGGTGGGCCACCGCCATCGGGTGGGCCAGGCCAGCACGGTCAGCGCGGCCAGCAGGGCGAGCGAGCCCATGGCCGCCGGGCTGAGATAGGTCCCGGCCGCACCGAGTCCCGGCGCCCCCCACCCCGCGTCGATCGCGGAGAAGAACGCATTGACCGCCAGGTTCGCGGCCAGGGCGCCGCCATAGGCCACGCCCAGGTAGAGCGCCTCGCGCCAGCGCCGCCGAAGGGACAGCGCGAGGACGACGAGCGCGCAGAGCGAGATGGTAGCGCCGAGATCGCCGAGCGTGGCGATGGCCCGCGGCAGGGGGCCATGGGCCACGGCGACGATCCCGCGGACCGTCCGCAGGATGGGGCGGTCCCAGGGTGCGCCCTCCTCGGTCCCTATATCCACCACGAAGACCTCAAAGACCGTGAGGGCGATCAGGAGGCCCCCGAACAAGGCGAGGAGCGACCAGCGCCGGCGCCACAGGAGGGCGCCGGGGGGCGTTGGAGGCGGGGCGGCCGCTTGCTCTCCCGTGGTCTCCCGTGTGATCCCGGCGTGCTCGACGCAGCGCAGGCAGAGCGACCGCTCACCGTCGGGTCTCCGGACCACGTACGCGGTGTCGTCGAGGATCACATCGTCGTGGCGCAGGCCCACCAGGGCCGCGGGATCGGAGCCGACGCGCGCGGGATTGAGGATGCGCGTGCCGCACCGGTCGCACAGGACGAACTGGCCGGGCGCGTCGCGCGTCGCGACCGTGCGGACGAGAGTATAGGCGTGCGCATCGCGGATCATGGCCGGGCGGGGTCTGGCGGCATGGATGGCTTGTCCTTCGGGTATCCCCGATAGGGAGGTACCCCTTTAGCATAGACGAGGGGCATGAACGCCGCGTGAAACGCGCTGGCGGACAGGTCGCGCGTGGGGCCGAGGGCCGCACCCACGCACGTCGCTCCCCCTCGCCCGGCTGGCCCGTCATGACGACAGATCCCCATCCCGGGACGCATGATCACACTGCCCCGCGCACGAGGGCGTAGACGATGTACGCGACGTAGAGGATCAGCAGGGCCACGCCGGTCCGCCGGTGCAGGGACGGCTGCCGGAAGAGCAGGGTGACGAGGAGGGTGGCGGCCAGCAGGAGGGGCACGTCCACATGGGCGACGGTCGGGGCCACGGCCAGGCCCGCGCCGCCGGACAGGGCGGCCAGGCCCAGCACCAGCGTGAGCAGGAAGATGTTGGAGCCGGTGGCGTTCGCCGTCACGACGCCGCCCTGGCCACGCAGGCCGCCGATCAGGCTGATCGCCTTGTCGGGCAGCGTCGTGCCGATCGACACGACGGTCGCGCCGATGGCGTACTCGGACAGGCCGATCCGCTGCGCGATATGCACCGATCCCTGCACGATCAGTTCGGCCCCCACCGAGATGACGACGAGCCCCAGCACGAGCACGGCGATGGGGCGCAGCGCGGACCCGGCCACCGGCGCATCGTCATCGTCGTCGTCGTCGTCCTCCGGGGGGCGCAGCCAGCCGCGCCGGATGACCACCAGGACCGAGGCGACGTAGACGACGAAGGCGGCGACCAGCGCACCCCCTTCCGGCCGCGTGACGCGGCCGCTGAACGCGAAGAGGCAAGCCAGCGCGGTCACCGCGAGCATAACCAGACCGTAGACGCGGGCACTGCGGTCGAGCACGAGCGGCCGCGTGCCGAGCAGTCCCAGGGGCATCGAGCCGATCAGGTTGGCCAGGCACGAGCCGACCACGTTGCCCACGGCGAGCGCGGGATGGCCGCCGGCGAGGGCGAGCGCGACGACGACCAACTCCTCCCACTCGCCGCCGGCGGTGAGCAGGCCGACCACGCCCTCCGAGGCGCGCAGGCGCCGGGCCAACGCCCCGATCGCGCCGGTGAACCGCTCCGCGCCCCATTCGAGGACGATCAGGCCCCCGACCAGGGCCGCGACGGCGAGCAGGATATCCATGAGTCTCTCCTATCCTTTCACTTTGCGCGCCAGCGGCAGCACCCACCAGAGGACGCCAATGATCAGGGCGACCCCTGCGGCGGTGCTGGTCCCGGCGCGCTGATCCACGACCTCCCCGACGATCAGTTTTGCCACCAGGATGAGGGCGAGGGAGAGGGGCGCGAGGCCCGCGATCAGCGTGTGCGTGGCCTCCCTCTTGAAACGCGCGCGATCGCGTAGGGGCCGCTCCAGGCGGTGCTGGGCCGCCGGCACCGCGAAGAGGATGAGGCTCGACAACGCGCAGATGAAGGTGATCAGATAGATGCTCTTCTCGCCCTGGTCGATCTTGGTGAAGCCCTGCTGGAAGGGCAGGATGATCAGAAACGCCGTCAGGACCTGGGAGCCTTGCAGCAGGATGCGCTACTCCTGCAATAGCTCGTCCAGCTCGCCTCGGCCCCCCTGTTCCCCGTGTGGAGCGTCCTCGTCGTGCATCGGCGCGGGTGGCGCGTCTATCGTGTCCCTCCCCATTCTCATCGCCTCATCCGCCCCCACGGCCTAATCCGCTGCCGTCGAGCCCGGGGGCACGAGGACCCTGAGCGCGTCGCGCGCCTGGGTGAAGAGCACGGGTGTCTGATCGACCAACTCCCCGTCCACGTTCGTCGCCAGGGTGCGCTCCGTCTCGATGCGTACGGACGACGTCTCGTAGTGGTGGACGTTGGGCAGCCGGATGAAGCGCCCGCTCCTGAACGCCAGCGCCACGCGCGCGAGGTCGAACCACTTCCTCCATTCGATGGCATACACATCCAGGGTCCCGTCGTCGATGCCCGCGTCGGGGGCGACCACCGCGCCGCCGCCATAGAAACGGCCGTTGCCGACGCCGATCTGCACGAGGCGCGGAAACGTCGCCGGCGGATGGTCGCCCTGCGGGAAGGTCAGGGTCGCGGCGAACGGATGAAAGCCCACCAGCGCGCGGACGGCGGCCACGGGGTAGGCGACCGTCCCGGCGATCCGCTTGAGCCGCGGGGAGATCCGCGTGATGACGCGTGCGCCGAGCCCGATGGAGGCCACGTTAACGTAGTAGATGTTGTCGGCGCGGCCCAGGTCCACGTCCACGACCTTGCCGCGCGCGATGGCGGCGCAGGCGCCCTCCAGGTCGTCGGGGATGCCCAGGGTGCGCGCGAAGTCGTTGGCCGTGCCCAATGGCAACAGGCCGAGTACGGCGTGACGGTGGGCCAGCAGGTCCACGACGGCGCTCACCGTGCCGTCGCCGCCGCCCAGGATGATGAGGTCGCAGCCCGCGTCGAGCGCCGCGCCGACCGCGCCGGACAGACGCGACGAACTGCGCAGGGCATAGGTCTTCGCGATCGGGACGCCGGCCGCCGCGAGCAGGCGGCGGGCGTGAGCGACCTGCTGGCGTCCCTGGCGCGCCCGTGTGTTCACAATCAGAGCGGCGCGCGCGAAGCGGGTGGCGCCACGCGGCGCGGTCGTGGCGCTCACGGCGCGTCCCTGGCAACACCCGCGCGGTTCCACACGTCCTCGGCCAGCGCCCCGAAGGCCCACATGGGCGCGCACGCCCAGGAAAAGAGCGAGGCGCGGCACGCGGTCTGCACCGGCGAGGGCTAGCCCGTGCCGCGGGCCGGTGGCCCACCCCGGCCGGGGGCGCGTGGGATCGCGGCGTGCGTCGTGTCGATTCATTGCTCATCGCGTCCACATCTAACAGTCGTTATAATGCAGTATAACAGCAGTTTGGGAGATGCGTCATGCAGGAGTGGCTGGTGCTCGTCTACAAGATCCCGCCCGAGCCGAGCCGGCTGCGCGCCGGCGTCTGGCGTAAGCTCAAGGCGGCCGGCGCGCTCTACCTCCAGAACGGCGTGGCCGCCCTGCCCGCCGGGCCGGCGAGCGAGCGGGTCTTGCGCGGGATCGCGGAGGAGGTGGGCGGGATGGAGGGCGCGGCGCAACTCTTCCAGGGGCGGCTGCTCGGCGATGAGGAGGCCGTGCGCGGGCACTTCAACGCCGCGCGGAACGAGGAATATACCGAGTTGCTCACCCGCTGCGGGGAGTTCCACGCCGAGCTGGCCCGCGAGCGCGCGGCCGGCAAGTACACCTTCGCCGAGTTGGAGGAGAATGAGGAGGACCTGGCCAAGTTGGAGACGTGGCGGGACAAGATCGGGTGCCGCGATGCGTTCGGCGCGACGCTGGGCCACGAGGCCATGCGGGCGCTCACGGTGTGTCGGGAGGACCTGGAGGGCTATGCCGCCGACGTGTACGCGGTCGCCGACAACGGGTCGGCCGTGTCCGCGACGGGGGCGGCGCACGGCGATGGAGACCAGTGACCGGCGCGATCTGCGGCCGGTCGAGACGCGGGACACGAAGGAGACGACGAGGATGTACCCATTCGACCAGAACAATCGGCAGATGTACGAGCGGTACGCCCAGGCCCATGAGTCGGGCAATCACGAGGGGATCGACCCCCAACAGGCGTACAGGCACGTCCAGTAGTTCATGCAACAGGCGCCGCCTGAGATGCAACAGCAGGTCTATCAGCAGCACTTTGAGCAGATGCCCTACGAGCAGCGCCAGCAGTTCGCCCAGCAGGCGCCGCCGCAGTACCAGCCGTACATGGACCCGAACAATCCACGGCAGATGGGGCAGGGCTTCTACCAGATGGGCCAGCAGCAGCCGGGCATCCTCCAACAGCTCCTGGGCGCGGCCGGCGGACGAGGGGCGCCGGGAGGCAGTCTGGGCGGCGGCATGGGCGGGCTCCTGTCGAACCCGATGGCCAAGGCCGCGCTCGTCGGGATCGCCGGCTTGGCGGCCAAGCAACTCCTCGGCGGCCACCGGAGCGGTGGCCTCGGTGGGGGGTTGGGCGGCTTGCTCGGCGGTGGACAGGGCTACGGCTACGGCGGCCGTGTCCGGGATGACCGCGGCGATGGCTGGGGTGGGGACCGCGACGACGACCGCGGTGATAACGACTGAACGGGTCGCGGGGAGCGGCGTGGGCGCCGGGGCAATGATTGGGCGGTGATCGAGCGCTCGTCGCCGAGTCCGGCCACGAGCGGGGCGACGGGGAGGAGGACGCGTACGGGAATAAGGCGGTGGGACGGCGCCGCTCCGTGCGACCATCCGTTGCCCCTGCTGCGCGAACTGATCGACCTCTCATCGTGTCCTCATACGGCTGCCCTAGACTCTAGACAGAGAGGGAGGATGCCTCATGCGTTGGGAGAGACCGGTGCGCGGCACGACGACAGGCATCACCACCCTGCTGCTCCTCGCCCTCGTCGTGCTCTGCGCGGCGGCCACGCTCCTGTGCGGCGGCTCCACCGGCCTGGTCGTCGGTCTTGGTGGGGTCGTGATCCTCAACGGCGCGGCGTACTGGTGCCGCGACGCGCGTCCGCTCCGGTCGGGCGACGCGCCCTGGCTGCGCGCCCTCGTCATCGAGCTGGCCGGACAGGCGCGGGTGCCCGTGCCCCGGATTGCCGTCATTGTCACGCCCATCCCCGACGCCCTCTCCACCGGGCGCGACCCGAACCACGCGACCATCCTGGTCACCACCGGCCTCGCCTGCCTTGATACGCGTACCCTGCGGGGCGTGCTGGCGCATGAACTGGCGCACATCAAGGGGCGCGACACCCTGCGGAGCGCCGTGGCGATGACCCTGACGGCCGCCAGCGCCGTCGCCGTCGTGGTCGAGCAGATCATGGCCCTAGTCGGGCATCCCGATGCCGACACGCTGGCCCTGCTGCTGGTCGCGCCCCTCGCGGCGCTGCTGCTCCAGCGCGCCCTCGCGCGTACGCGGCCGATGCGGGGAGTGCACGCGTCTGCCACGATGCCCCCGCGCTGTCCAATGCCCTGTGCCTGCTGGCGTCGCATCGGGGCGGCTATCGGACGGGGCGGGTGCGTGCGCTGTTCCGCACGCACCCGCCCCCGGCCGCGCGGATCGCGCGCTTGCGCGGAAGGTCGCCGGCGTGACACCCGTCACCGCGGCGATGGGGAGAGGACGGCCGCGTCGGCCGTTCAGCCGCCCCGGGTCCCGTCACCCACCAGGTGCCGCATCCCCAGCGCGGGACGACCAGAGGTGGACGGACCACCCAATGCCGTGATCATGGGCGATCATCCCAATGAAGTAGAGGCCGTATGAGGATGGCCGGCATGACGAACGCAAAGACCCGCAAGGGGATGCGACGCTCCGCCGAGGGCTTGAGCCGCCGATACAGCAGGTCGGCCAGCAGTCCACTCACGACCGCGACCGCGATCCATGGCTGCTGGTCGTGCATGACGCTGATCAGGGCGGTGGCGACCGCGAGGAGGAGCGTGAGCATCCCGAACGGCAGCGCCCACCGCCACACCAGCAGTAACACCACGGCCATCAGCAGTGTCGTCTGCAGCAAGATGCTGGCGATTGCCCAGGGCCTGATCGAAGAAGGGCGTGACGGTCCCCTGGACATTGATGGAGGCCCAGTTGTCCACGAAGGGATGCACGAACTGGGTGAAGAACGCCAGCAGCGCCAGCACGAGGGTCAGCGAGAGGAGCGCGGGCAGGCCCGTCCGCCAGGTGAAGCTGGCGCGTCCGGGGAGGCGCTGCCACGCCGCCCGCAGCGGGCCGGTGATCATCAGGATGCCCCCCGTCGCCAGCAGGAGATGGGTGGGGCTGAGCAACGCCTCCACGCTGACCTCGATGCCGAAGAGGAGGTGCCAGAGCAGGTCGAGCACACCGCCCATCGCGAAAACCGCCGCTCCGGCGAGCGAGACGGCATAGCCGGGGGGCAAGGCCCGTCGCCAGGCGTAGCCGCACGCATGGTTGCGGACCAGGGCGAGGACGAGGACGGCGGCGCTCACGACGTAGCCGGAATAGAGCACGGCGTGCCACGGCGTAAAGAAAGTCTCGAGGTCCGGGATGTGGTTGTGTGCCCACCCGTCCAGATGCACGCCCCCGACGAACCAGCAGCACATCAGCGTGAACAACCAATCGAACCGGAGGCTGCCGCGCGGACGCGCCTGGCGCCCCATGATGCCCGCCGGGCGAGGGTCGGACTGAATGGACCGTGCCACACTAGCCATGGTCGCTTCCTCCTTATACCTGTCGCGCCGACCGCGTGCGCGTGGCGAGACGGCGTGACCATAGGCTCCTGGGCAGGCGCCGATCACACCTCACCGCTGGCGCCGCCGCGTCTGCCGGGATCACGCGATCAGGCGTAGCCTCTTGTATCGGTGTGAGACACGCACGACCTCGCGCCTTCGCGGTGCCCCTGAACACGTCCTCCGTCCGCGCATCCATCATGCGCCCGAGAAGGGGATCTGTCAACTGGCGCGCCTCTTCAACGAGAACACCCACCGTTTATCCCTCTTGACCCCACCCCCCGTGGGGTGCTATAGTGATGATGTAGATACTCCATGGGAGCATACAGCTTTTCTTTCGGGGGAGGAACGGGAGAGGTCAATGAAACAGGAATACAAGAAAGAGGCCGTGTTGCGGCTGAAGATCGCGGCGGGTCACTTGGAGGGCGTGCGCCGTATGGTGGACGACGAGGCGTACTGCGTCGATCTGATGAAGCAACTCAGCGCGGTGCAGGCCAGCCTGGAGAAGGTGCAGCAGATCTTCCTGCGCAACCACCTCTCCACCTGCGTCTCGGACGCCATCAAGGACGGCATGGGCGAGGAGATCATCGACGAACTGATGGGTGCGCTCAAGTTCAACAAGAGCCTCACCGACGGCCGCGCGACAGGCGTGCCGGATGGTGTGTCAGCCCCCCCGATCGTTGATGCGGGGGCGTCCCAGGCAGACCGGGGTTGTTGCGGAGCACATGCCCAGGCCGAGACGGCCGCGGTTATGACTGCGGCCGCGGAAAGATAGGGGGAGACATGGTTGTCGATCAGACGGTTCCGGTCGCGGAGATCGCGCGTCCCCGCGCGTCCGCCCCGGCGACGGAGGGGGCCGGCCAGGTCACCGATCTAGCCATCGAGGGGATGACCTGCGCGTCCTGCGTCGCGCGCGTGGAGAAGAAGCTGACGCGTCTGCCCGGCGTCGCCGCGGCCAGCGTCAACTTGGCCACGGAGAAGGCGCGCGTGAGCTACGATCCGGCCTCCGTCACCCTGCCGCAGTTGGTCGGCGCGGTCGAGTCGGCTGGCTACCGGGCGCGCCCCCTCGCGGCGCCCCCTGTCCCGGCCGCTGCCGCGACGACCGGCGAGGCGTGGCAGGAGTTGGCGATTAGTGGCATGACGTGCGCGTCGTGTGTGGCGCGCGTCGAGCGCAAGCTCGGCAAGGTCGAGGGCGTGCGGTCGGCGGCGGTCAACCTGGCCACGGAGCGCGCCACGGTTGCCTACGACCCGTCGCACGTCAAGGTGGCGCGGCTCATCGGCGCCGTCGAAGCCGCAGGCTACGGGGCAACCCCGGTCGTCGAGGACGCGTCTACGGAGGACGGGGCCATGGATGAGACGCGTCGGGGGCGCGCGTTGACGCGCCGCCGCACGACCCTGATGACCGGCGCCGCCCTCTGCGCCGTGATCCTCATCCTTGCCATGGCCCCACCGCTGATGGCGTTCCCGACGGTCCAGACGCACAACTACCTGCTCGCTCTCCTGACGCTGCCGGTGTGGGCTATCGTCGGCTGGAGCTTCCATCGCGGCGCGCTCATCAATCTGCGCCACGGCGCCGCGAACATGGATACGCTGGTTTCGCTCGGTTCGACCGTCGCCTTCGTCTACAGCGTAGTGGCGATGATCGCGCTGCCAGGCCAGTACGTCTACTTCGACACCGCCGCGCTCATCATCACACTCATCTACCTGGGCAAGTACCTCGAGGCCGCCGCTAAGGGGCGCACCAGCGAGGCCATCAAGGCGTTGATGGGTTTGCAGCCGCGCACGGCGCGCGTCATCCGCAACGGCCAGGAGCGCGACCTGCCGATCGCGCAGGTCGTCTCCGGTGATGCGCTCCTCGTGCGCCCTGGTGAGCGCGTGCCGGTTGACGGCGTGGTCACGGGCGGCGAGAGCGCCGTCGACGAGGCCATGATCACCGGCGAGAGTCTGCCCGTGCGGAAGGGGCAGGGCGACGATGTCATCGGGGCCACGGTTAACGGCGCCGGCCTGCTGCACATCGAGGCGACGCGCGTCGGTCGCGACACGGTGCTCGCGGGCATCGTCCGGCTTGTCGAGCAAGCGCAAGGCTCCAAGGCCCCGGTGCAGCGGCTCGCCGACCGCATCTCCAGCGTCTTCGTGCCCATCGTGCTCGTCCTGGCGGCGCTGACCTTCCTGGGCTGGCTCCTGACCGGGCATGCCTTTGCGCAGGCCTTGATCCCGGCGATCGCGGTGTTGGTCATCGCCTGCCCCTGCGCCCTGGGGCTGGCCACGCCGACCGCCATCATGGTGGGCACGGGCCGTGGAGCCAGAGAGGGCATCCTGATCAAGGGGGGCGAGAGCCTGGAGCGCATCCAGGCGCTGCGCTCCATCGTGCTGGACAAGACCGGCACCGTGACCGTGGGCAAGCCGGCGGTGACCGATGTCGTCGCGCTGGCCGACCTGCGCGATTCTGAGGTGTTGCGCCTGGCGGCCGGCGTCGAACGGGGCAGCGAGCACCCGCTCGGCGCGGCGGTCGTGCGTGGGGCCGAGGAGCGCGGACTCGCGTTGCCGCCCCTGCCGACGGCCTTTCGGTCGATCACGGGTGGCGGCGTCGAGGGTACGGTCGAGGGCCGCGCGGTCCTCGTCGGATCGCGACGTTTGCTCGGGGAGCGGGGCATCTCCTCGGACGGCGCCGAGACGCGCCTCCAGGCGCTCGAGGCGGAGGGCAAGACGGCGCTTCTGGTCGTCGTCGACGGTCGCCTGGTTGGCCTCGTCGCCGTGGCCGACACCGTCAAGGACGGCGCGGCGGAGGCGGTAAGCCAGTTGCGGGCGCTGGGCCTCGACGTCACCATGCTGACCGGGGATAACCGCCGCACGGCGGCGGCGATCGGCCGCATTGCCGGGATCGAGCGGATCATCGCCGAGGTGCGGCCGGAGCAGAAGGCGGCCGAGGTGGAGCGACTGCAGGGCCGGGAACAGGTGGTCGCCATGGTCGGTGACGGGATCAACGACGCGCCGGCGCTCGCGCGAGCCGATGTGGGCATCGCGATGGGCACGGGGACCGACGTGGCGATGGCCGCGGCGGACATCACGCTAGTGGGCGGCGACCTGCGCGCGATCCCGCGGGCGATCGCCCTCTCGCGGGCGACCATGCGTGTGATCCGGCAGAACCTGTTTTGGGCCTTCTTCTACAACGTGATCCTCATCCCGCTGGCGGCGTTCGGCGTGATCACCCCGATCTTCGCCGCGGCGGCCATGGCGCTCAGTTCCGTGACGGTCGTGAGCAACAGCCTGCGGCTCGGTCGCTTCGGCCGTGCCTGACGGGCGGGCGCGGCATGACGCCGCGCATGGTCACGGGGAGCGTGTGGAGGATGGGGACATGAGTTCGTTGATGCGGACGTGCATCCATTGTGTGGGCGCACAGCGACTCGTGGTCGACCAACGAGAGCATCAACCCCTTGACAAAGGGTCCCTCAGCGCGCTATATTTAAATAGTCATTGAAATATTGAACAATGAGGAGCGTGGGTGACGGTGAGCGGCGGGGACTACGAGGCGCTGGCGCGGGTGTTCAAGGCGCTCGGTGACGAGACGCGCCTGCGCCTGGTGTCCGAGTTGGCGCGGCGTGGGCAGGTGACGTGCGGCGAGTTCGCGACGATGTGCGCGTGCTCGAACTCCGCGCTGACCTACCACCAGCGCGTGCTCAGCGAAGCCGGGCTCATCGCGGTGCGGCGCGCGGGGCAGTTCCGCGTGCTTACCTTGCGCCGCGAGACGCTGGAGGCGGTCCTGCCGGGTTTCCTGGCGCGGCTCGCTTCCGCCGCCGATGGGGCGATCTCAGTTCCGTCGCCGCCTGTGGCGGAGGGCGCCGAGCTCGCGTTGTGCGGCGCCGGCGACGAGGTGGCACGGCCCGTGTCGATAGCATAGGGCGCCGCGAGCACGTTTCTGTAGGAGAGCCTGTGTCCAGGGTGGTCCTGGCGGGCGTAATGGTTGTTCCCCCTTGGGGGAATGGAAGAGGATAGAACAAATGAGCGCGAACGTTATTGCGACCGACGATCAGGGTTTTGAGAAGGCTGTCTTGAAGTCGGACGTGCCGGTGCTGGTCGATTTCTGGGCACCCTGGTGCGGTCCCTGCCGCCTCGTGGCCCCCGTGGTCGAGGAGTTGGCCGGCGAGTATGGTGATCGTCTGCGCGCGGTCAAGGTGAACGTCGACGACAGCCAGGAAGTCGCGGGCCGCTACGGCATCATGAGCATCCCGTCGCTGGTGTTTTTCAAGAACGGCCAGGAGGTCAAGCGCGTCGTCGGCGCCCTGCCCAAGGCCAACATCGCCCAGGCCATCGATGAGGTCATCGGCGCCGCCGGCGTCCGCGCCTCGTAAAGAGCTACTGTTACGGTCAGCGCCTAGCCGCCGCTCATCAGCTGCACAGCTGATGAGCGGCGCGGACGAGAGCGGCTATGTCTATGGATACAAGCGATTATCGACCAATCCAAGCTCCGGGCGGCCGGCTCGGCCTTACTGTACTCGGCAGTGGCGGCCCGTTCCTCACGCCGCGCCGCGCCTCGTCGTGCTACGTCATCTGGCTCGATGGGCAGCCGCGCCTCCTGCTCGACGTCGGGAGCGGCGCTTTCGTCCGCGCCGGTCAGGGCGGCCTTGACCTTGCCGCCCTCGAGACGGTGCTCCTGACGCACACGCATATCGACCACACCGGCGGCCTCGCCGGGCTCGTCTTCGCGGCCTATCTGCAGGGGGCGGGGTTGTGGCCCTTGAACACGGCGAAGAGCAGCCAGAGCGCGGGGATGAGCAGGACGCCGCCGCCGACGGCGATGGCGACGAAGCCGATCAGCGTGGTCTGCGACGCGGCGCTGTTCGCCACCGTGACGTCCGGCACGATGAGGTACGGGTACTGGGCGACGCCCCAGGCCCACACGATGGCGACGGCCTCGACGATGGCGAGCCCGCGCCCCCACCGCGCGTGCCCGCGCGCCACGGCGATGGCGCATCCGCCGCTCGCCACGGCGACCAGGATGAGCAGCGGCAGCGCCCGGCCCAGCAGCCCCGCCGCGAGGACCGGCGCCCACGCGCGCGCCAAGGGTAGACCGGCCGCGGCGGCGCCGGCCGTGACGCCCAGCGCGACGAGCGCGCGCCGCTGGAAATGCCGGCGCAGCGCGGGCTCACCCGCGTCGTCGGCCTCAACGGCCAGGTAGACCGCCGCCTGTTGCGCCGAGAGCGCCAGGCCCAGCAGAGCGCAGTCCAGCGCGAAGGGCGTGAGCCAGGGCAGAGCTGGCGACAGGGACACGACCCCCGCGGAGGAGACGCGGATGGCCCCCGACCCGGCGGCGGCCGCCGCGGCCCCGAGCAGGGTCGGCGTGATGACGCTGGCCATGCCGAAAAGGACGCCCCACGGCGTCGTCGGGCCGACTGCCGCGGTCCCATGGGCGCGAAAGGCGAAGGCCGCGCCACGCAGCACGATCCCGATGAGGGCGATGCTCAGCGGCACATAGAGCGCCAGGCTGAGCGACGCGAAGGCCAGCGGGAAGGCCGTGAAGAGACCGGTGATCATGGCGATCAGCCACACATGGTTCGCTTCCCACACCGGACCCATCGCTTCCGCGACCAGACGCCGCTGCTCGCGGGCGCTTGGACCACGCGCCAGGGCGTCCCATACGCCGCCGCCGAAGTCGGCTCCGGCCAGGACGACGTAGGCGGTCAGCGCCAGCCACAGCAGCGCCAGAACGAGATTGGCGGGCGTCAGTAGTGTCATTATCATCGCGCCCTCCCCTCGGCCGCGCGCGGGGGCAGCGTGACGCGCGGGCGTGGCGCGTCGGCCTCCCGATTGCGGCGCGCCAGCAGCAGGAGCAGGCGCGCCGACGTCAGGGCCAGGCCCAGATAGATCGCCAGGAAGATGAGGAAGAACACCATCACCCCAGGCGCGGTGGTGGCGGCGTCGGCCGTGCGCAGCACGCCGTAGACGACCCAGGGCTGCCGCCCAAACTCGGTCACGAGCCAGCCCGCCTCCATACCTATAAAAGCGAGCGGGCCGGCCGCCAGCGTGGCCAGCAACAAGGGCCGCGTCGTGGGGACGCGCCTGCCGCGCCAGAACGCCAGCCAGAACCACAGGCCAAGACCCAACAGCGCGAAGCCCGTCCCGACCATGGTGTCGAAGGCCAGGTGCACCGGCACGACCGCCGGCCAGTCGCGCTGCGGGAAGGCGTCCAGGCCGGTGACGCGCGCGTTGGGGTTGTCGACGGTGATGAGCAGGCTGAGGGCGTGTGGGATGGGGATGCCAAAATGGATTTGTCCCGTGCGCGGATCGGGGATGCCGCCGATCGTCAGCGGCGCGCCGTCCGTGGTGTGGAAGATCGCCTCCATCGCGGCCAACTTGGCCGGCTGCGCCACGGCCACGAAGCGGGCGCTGGCGTCGCCGGTGAGGCCGAGCAGCGGCGCGGCGATGGCACCCATGGCCAGGGCCAGAGCCAGGCCGCGACGATGCAGGGCGTCGTTCCGTCCGCGCAAGAGGCCCGCGGCATAGACGGCGGCGACGCCGAAGCCCGTGGCGGCGAAGGCTGAGAGCAGCACATGCATCGTCTCGTCTGGCGTCGACGGGTTGGTGATAGCCTGCCAGGGGTTGACCGCGACGACCCGTCCGTGCGCCAGGCGGAAGCCGGCGGGGGTGTTCATCCAGGCGTTGACCGTGGTCACGAAGAGGGCGGAGGCGGCCCCGCTCACGACGAGCGGGAGGCCGCACAGCCAGTGCTGCAACGGCGAGAGGCGGTCCCAGCCGTAGAGGTAAAGGCCGAGGAAGATCGCCTCAATGAAGAAGGCGACGCCCTCGGCGCTGAAGGGCAGCCCGATGATCGAGCCGGAGAGGCGCATGAAAGCGGGCCACAAGAGGCCCAACTCGAAGGAGAGCACCGTGCCGGACACGGCGCCGACGGCGAAAAGGACGCCGAAGCCTTTGGCCCAGCGGTGGGCCAGACGCATCCACGCGTCGTCGTGGCGCCACAGGCCGAGCCCCTCGGCGGCGACGAGCAGGGCGGGTAGCCCGACACCGAGGACGGCAAAAACGATGTGGAAGCCGAGCGAGGCGCCCATGCTCGCCCGGGCCGCAAGCGCGTTATCCATAAGATAAATTCCTCCTCCTCTGGCGATGCGCCGGCAAGTAGGGCGCTTGTGTACGCGCCCTATCCTGAACTATATGGCGACGATATGAAGCCTGTAATGGGGGCGCGTGAAGACTTGATGAAGGGCGCGGCGCATCCCGCATCATCGCCGGAGCCTCCGGGGGAGAGGCGGCGCCCCAGGGCGGCGCCCTGCTCTTGGGGCCATGGATGGTCGAGGAGTTGGCGCGGCACGGGTACACGTTGAGCTACGGCACGCTCTATCCGCTCTTGCATCGTCTGGAGGAGGACGGATTGCCGAAGTCACGCCGTGTTCGTTTGACGCCATACGCCGCGCATTCTGGCAGGGCTCGTGAATTATCCACGAGCCCTGGTCAATTCCGCCGCGCGGGCGTCCGTTGCTACACTAGCATGAGATACTACATTACCTATGCGGCTTGTGTGCGGCTTGCGTGGCCGTCACTGTATCGCTCGCTGTACTGATCGCCGGCGGCGGCCGGCAAGGAGTCCTGATTCGTATGCCTATACCCAAAGCCGAGCGCGCTGACATCATCGTGGAGCGCCTGCGCGCGGCCTATCCCGACGCCACCTGCTCGCTGCACTTCACGACGCCGCTGCAGCTGCTCGTCGCCACGATCCTCTCCGCGCAGTGTACCGACGAGCGCGTCAACGCGGTCACGCCCACCCTGTTCCAGACATACCCCACGGCCGAGGCTTTTGCCGTGGCCCCTAGCGGGGAATTGGAGGCCGCGATCAAGTCGACCGGCTTCTACCGCAACAAGGCCAAGCACATCCAGGCAGCCTGCCAGCTCATCGCCGAGCGGCACGGCGGCGAGGTCCCGCGCGCGATGGACGAGCTGATCGCGCTGCCCGGCGTGGCGCGTAAGACGGCCAACGTGGTCATGGGCAACGCCTACGCCACCGTCGAGGGTGTCGTCGTCGACACGCACGTCGGCCGGGTGTCGCGCCGCCTGGGGCTCACGTCGAGCGACGACCCCGTGCGGGTCGAGGCCGACCTGATGGCCGCGCTGCCGCCCACGGAGTGGCTGGACTACGCGCACCGTGTCATCGCGCACGGCCGCGCCGTGTGCAAGGCCAGGCTCGCGGAGTGCGCCGTCTGCGTCCTCAACGATATCTGTCCCTCCTCGACCGTGCAATCGCCCTCGCAATCATGAATGAACAGTCGATACCGGCCATTGCCGAGGATAGGGAGGCGCGCCCCATGAAAAGTCAGGTTGCCGACGGAGCGCTCAGAGCCCATGAAAAGTCGCCCTCTCTCGCCCCCCCCGCCCCCTCCGTTCCTATGGGGGAACCTTCTCTCGCCCCCTCCGTTCCTATGGGGGAACCTTCTCTCGCCCCCCCCGCCCCCTCCGGGGGAGCCTGGGGAGATGCCTCCCCCCAGACCCCCGCCAACCACAGCCCGTGGGGATCAACAGGCACGGCCATACCTCGACAATCCACAGCCCCTGATGGAGCGCCAGACAAGACCGAAGGGATCGCGCTCTCGGACAAGACCGAAGGGACCGCGCTCCTGGACGCCGATGGCGCCGCGCAGGAAATAGCGACAGGACGGCGCGACCGCCGCCCGCTGGTCGCGATCATGCTTGGCGCCATCGTGCTGCTGTTCGCGATCCTCTCGCGCTGGCCGCTCGACGCCAAGCTGCGCCTCGTCGGGGCCGCCTGCTGCGCGCAGGCCCCCACGCGCACCCTCGTCATCGGGGGCAGCTTGATGCCGGTCGATGCGCGCGACGCCGGGATCTACCTGGTCGGGCTGCTCACCCTCGGCATGGCGCTCATCGTCGGACGTGGGCGCGCCGGTCGCTTCCCCCCGGCCAACGTCACCGCGCTCTTGGCCGGCTTATTCATGGCCATGATCATCGACGGCGTCAACTCGAGCCTGCAGGCGCAAGGATTGCATCACCTCTACCCCACCACCAACGCCATCCGCGTGCTCACCGGCGCGGGGGCGGGGCTGGCGCTGGCGATGCTGGGCATTCCGGTCGTCAACCGCGTGGTGTGGCGGTGCCCCGGCGACGAGGCGTTCGCCATGAGCTATGGCGAGTTGGCCGGCTTCGTCGCCGCCGCCGTCGTGGTCGTGGCGCTGCTGCTCTCGCCGCGCCCGTGGCTCTACTACCCCCTCTCGATCCTGTCCATCCTGGGCGTGCTGGCCGGCTGGGGGCTCATCAACGCCATGGTCATAGCCGTGGCCACGCGCCGCGAGCACCGCGCGATCAGCATGGCCGACGGCGGGCTGCTGCTGCTCGCGGGTATTGTGCTGACCTTGTGCGAGGTCGGCGCCATCGACGTACTGCGCATCGCCACCAGCCATCATTGACAGGAGCGCGACGGCGATGATACCATGGTGACTATCCAAAGGAGCCCAATTGGCATGCCTAAAGTAACCATCATCGGCGCGGGCAGCGCCGTGTTCGCGCGCCAGATCATCACGGATATCCTCGCTATCGACGGGCTCGACGACGGACAGTTCGCCCTGATCGATCTCGACCCCGCGCGCCTAGAGTTGGCGCGCCGGGTCGCCGAGCGCATCGTCACTCTGACGGGTAAGCGCTGGAGCGTGAGCGCCTCCACCGAACGCCGCGATCTGCTGTCCGGCAGCGATGCCATCGTCAACTCGATCGAGGTGGCCGGCCTCGCCAACGTGCGCCACGACTACGACATCCCTCTGAAGTACGACATCGACCAGTGCATCGGCGATACGATCGGCCCCGGCGGTATTTTCAAGGCGCTGCGCACCGGACCCGCCTGGCTCGAGATTCTGCGCGATTGCGAGCGACTCTGTCCCGACGCCTGGGTGCTCAACTACACCAACCCTATGTCGATCCTGACCATGGCCGCGCTCACGGGCACGGCCATGCGCGCCATCGGCTTGTGCCACAGCGTGCAGCACACGTCCCGTTTGCTGGCGGAGTACCTGGAGATCCCCTACGACGAGCTGGAATGGCGTTGCCCCGGCGTCAACCACAACGCGTGGTTCACCGAGCTACGCGCTCATGGCGCGGATATGTACCCGCGCCTGCGTGAGCGCGCCGCCGTCCCGGATGTGTACGAGCGCGACCCGGTGCGCTTCGAGATGATGCTGCACTTTGGCGCCTTTGTGACGGAGAGCAGCGGCCACTTCTCGGAGTATGTGCCCTACTTCCGCACGCGGCCTGACCTGATCGCGCGCTACTGCCGCGCGGGCTACCTCGGCGAATCGGGCTTCTACGCCAACAATTGGCCGCGCTGGCGCGAGGAGAAAGACCAGCAGATCCGCGCGATGCTGGACGGGGAGCGCGAGGTCCCGCTGCGGCGCAGCCATGAGTACGGCGCCGACATCGTGGAAGCTATTGCCCTGCAGCGGCCCAAGGTGATCTACGGCAACGTGCGCAACGCGGGACTGATCGACAACCTGCCCGACGGCTGTGTCGAGGCAGCGTGCCTGGTCGACCGCAACGGCGTGCAGCCCTGCCACTTTGGCCCGTTGCCCGAGCAGCTTGCCGCGCTCAACCGCGCCCACATGGCCGTGCATACGCTCATGGTCGACGCGCTACTACGCCGCGACAAGGAGGCGGCACGCTACGCGCTGCAGCTCGACCCGCTCAGCGCGGCGGTCTGCTCGCCGGCAGAACTGAGCGCCCTGTTCGACGAGATGTGGGAGGCCGAACGCGCCTACCTACAACCATTCGAGTAGCGGTCATGCCTCAGTCGTTGATCACGGTCTTACTGTTGCGGCGTCCGTCGTAGGAGAGGCGCACGCGGCGCTCGTCGATGACCGTCTCCAGGTGTACGGCGCGGTTCCAGAGTTGGTAGATGTACTGCAGCGTCTTCTCGGCGTAGCGAATGTCGAGTTCGTCGCCGTCGAAGTGATGGCGCAGGTAGAGCTCGCGGTTCTGCCGGAAGTCGCCGTCGTCGACGGTGACGTAGGGCTGGCCGAAGTTGTCCATCGAACGCACCAGCGTATCGCGCACGACGCGCCAGTCGGTCTCGGCCACCTGCCACTCGTCGTCGACGAGGCGGTAGGTGTACAGATCCATGTCGCGCACGAGGTCCTCGGTCAGGTAGTGGCGCAGGAACGACTGGTCATTCTCGCCCTCGCGGATCTCAAACATCCGCTCGCGCCCTAGCCCGGGGACGCGCCCCAGCCGTTCGCGCTCCTCGGCGGTCGGATGGTCCCAGCGGCGCTCGATGTCCTGCCACATGCGGAAGCCGAGGTAGTAGGGGTTGAGGCGCATGCGCCCGCCGGGCGAGACGACGCTGGCGTGCATGGCGCCGAACTGCGCCAACTCGCTCGCCGAGAGGTCCAGCGCCTCGTTCATGAGCTTGTAGTGCCAATAGCTGGCCCAGCCCTCGTTCATGATCTTGGTCTGCATCTGCGGCAGGAAATAGAGCTGCTCCTGCCGCACGATGGCGATGATGTCGCGCTGCCAATCCTCCAGGTCGGCGGCGTAGTCGGCCATGAACTGCAGCACGTCGCGCTGCGGCGAGGGCGGGATACGCTTATCCTTGCCCTTATCCTCCTCGTCGACGGGCGGCTTGTAGTCGAGCGACCACAGGTCGTCGTAGGGGCCGACACGCCGCTCCGGCTCTTTGCCATCCTTGACGGACGACTCGGACGCCGCGATCGGCAGCGAGAAGTGGTCCTTGACGGCGAGCACGGCGTCGAGAAAGCGCTCCACGGCCAGCGTGCCGTGCTCGAACTCGTAGCGCGCGATGCGCTCGGCGTTGAGCGCGGACGACTCGATCATCTGGCGCGAGGTGTGGTCGAAGTACATGTTGTGCTTGAAGAAGTCGGTGTGGCCCAGCACATGGGCCATCACCATCTTGTTCTCCAGCATGTTATTCGTTTCCAGCAGGAAGGCCAGGCTGGGGTTGCTGTTGATGACCAGCTCGTAGATCTTGGAGAGGCCGTAGTCGTACATCGTCTTCATGTGCCAGTAGGCCTTGCCGTGCGTCCAGTGGCTGAAGCGCCCCGGGATGCCGTACGCGCCGAGTTCGTACATGATGTTGGCGGGCACGACCTCGAAGTGCGTCGGGAAGGGGTCGAGCCCCAGGCCCACGGCCGTATCCCAGATCTCCCGCATAGCCTGATCGGCGTCGCGCATGGTTGTGGTCATGGCACGCTCCTTCGTCGCGTGTAGCTATCAGCCGTCAGCTATCAGCTGTCAGCTTTTTGTGCCGGATTGATTGCAAAAGGCCATTAACTGTTGCATAATAATCGCTCTCCGCGTGACGTTGGGTCAAGCAAAAGCTGATCGCTGATCGCTGTTAGCTGACGGCTTCTTTCACAAAGAACTTTTTCAAGGCCGGATAGACATCCTCTTTGCTTTTGATCGTGATGCCCACGAATTCGGGCGCGGTGATCTCGGCGAAGGCCGACATGAGCGTGCTGGTGGCCCAACGGCTGTAGGCCTCCTCCTTGATCTCGCCGTAGCCGAATAGGTTGGCGTGCTGGATGATGCGATTGACGATCTCTATGCAGGCGTGGTTGTCTTCGTCGCCCCAGTTGTCGCCATCGCTGAAGTGGAAGGGGTAGATGTTCCACAGCGAGGGGTCGAAGCGGCTCTCGATCGTCTCTAGGCAGAGCTTGTAGGCCGAGGAAACGCGTGTGCCGCCGCCTTCGCCCAGGCTGAAGAACGTTTCCTCGTCGACCTCTTTAGCCTCGGTGTGGTGGGTGATGAAGACGATCTCGACATTGCTGTACTTGGTGCGCAGGAAGCGCACCATCCAAAAGTAGAACGAGCGCGAGATGTATTTCTCGAAGTCGCCCATCGAGCCCGAGACGTCGCGCATGGCGATGACCACGGCGTTGCGCTGCAACTCGGTGGTCTCGTTCCAGGAGCGGTAGCGCATGTCGTCCTTCTTGATCGAACCGTTCCCGATGCGCCCGCCGTTGCCCTGCATGGCCGAGCGCTTGATGGCCTGCATGACGGTGCGCTTCTTGTCGAGGTTGGGGATGATGCCGCTCTTGCGCACATCGTTGAAGATGATCTTCTCGGACGGGATCTCGCGCTTGCCCTTGTCCTTGAGGTTGGGCAGGCCGAGGTCGGCGAAGACCAGCTCGGCGAGTTCGTCGACGGTGAACTCGGCCTCGTAGTAATCGACGCCCGGCTCGTTGCCGGCTTGGCGGCCCCGCCCCGGCTGCTGCCCCGGCAGCGTGCCGATGACGTCGCCCTGCTGCGAGTCGCCCTGGCCTTGGCCGACGCCCTCGCGCTTGAAGGGGTCGAAGCGGAACTGATACTCTTCGAGCGAGCGGATGGGCACCTTGACGATCTTCTGCCCGTCGGAGGTGATGATCGACTCGTTGCCGATGATGTCGCCCAGGTTACCTTTGATGACCTCGCGCACCTTCTCCTGGTGGCGAGCCTGGTCCTTGGGCCCTTTGCGGTGTAGCGACCAGTCCTGCTGGCCGAGTGTGATGGGTGTTGGCATGTGACCTCCAAGTTGAAAGTCGAAAGTGAAAGTCGAAAGAACCACGTCCTACTTTCGACTTTCACTTTCGACTTTCAACTACCTGTTGAGCAATTGTCCGACGTACTGTAGCGTTTCCTGCGCGCAAACGACGCAGTAGCCGTTGTCGCGGATCATGCGATCGACCACGTCGTTGACGCGGCGCAGTTGCTCGGCGTCGGGCGTCTTGGACGAGGTCGTGATCTTGATCACGTCCTTGAGATCGGCGAAGAGTTTCTTCTCGATGGCCTCCTTGAGGCGCTCGTCCGAGGTATACTCGAAGGTCTTGCCACGGCGGGCGAGCGAGGCCATGGCCATCAGGATGCTCTCGCGGAAGGAGCCCTTGCCGTTCTCGGTTACGGCGATCTGCTCCTCGATCGAGCGCATCAGCCGCTCGTCGGGATCGACTTCCTCGTCGGTGAGCGGGTCGCGCATCTTCTCCTTGCGGCAGTAGGACTCCACGTTGTCGAGGTAGTTATTGAGCAGCGTCTTGGCCGACTCCTCGAAGGCGTAGACGAAGGCGCGCTGTACCTCTTTCTTGGCGATGTCGTCGTACTCGTGGCGCGTCTCGGCGATGAGGTTGAGCAGGTGCTCGCGGTCCTCGCGGCTGAACGAGGTGTGCTGCTCGAAGCCGTCGCGCAGCGCGCGCAGGGCGTTGATGGGGTTGATGCAGCTCACGCCGTTGCGGATGAGCGCGTTGGAGAGGCGGTCGATGATGTAGCGCGGCGAGATGCCGTCCATGCCCTCGCGCTGCGCCTCCTCCTGCAACTCCTTGACGTCCTTGGTCTTCCAGCCCTCGACGTCCTGGCCGTCATAGAGCTTGAGCTTCTTCATCGCGGTCATATTGGCCTTCTTGGAGGGCTCCAGGCGCGAGAGCACGGCGAAGATCGAGGCCACGTTGAGCGTGTGCGGGGCGATGTGCACGCCCGAGAGGTTGCTGGAGGCGAGCAGCTTGTCGTAGATCTTGATCTCCTCGGAGACGCGCAGGTTATAGGGCACCTTGACCAGGATGATGCGGTCGTGCAGCGCCTCGGACCTAGCGTTGCCGGCGAAGGCCTTGAACTCGTTCTCGTTGGTGTGCGCCAGCACCACCTCGTCGGCGTAGATCAGCGAGAAGCGGCCTGTCTTGATGTTCTGCTCTTGCGTTAGTGTTAGCAATGAATAGAGCAGCTTCTCATCCGACTTTAATAACTCGATCATTTCAACGATGCCACGATTGGCGACGTTGAATTCGCCATCGAACCGATAGGCGCGCGGGTCGCTCTCCACGCCGATCTCGGCGATGGTGGAGAGGTCGATCGAGCCGACGAGCTCGGACACGTCCTGGCTGTTGTGGTTGACGAAGCCGTTGGCGCAGAAGGAGTGGCTGCCGGGGACGGTCAGGTCGTATACATGCGCCGTCTTCTCCTCGATCTCCCGCACCTCGAGCCACAGCAGCGACGAGCGGGCATGCTCACGCAGCCGCGCCAGCGCCGGTGTCTCACAGCCAAGGATAGCCACGCTTTCCGAGACCAGTTTCTCTAGGATTGGCGGTGTGGCGTCGCGGCCCCACGTCGTGGTGGGCGCGATTGTATAGCGCTCGTAGCGCTGGGTGGTCTTGCCGCCCACCGCCGCTACCTCTCGCAGCGCCGTGAGCACCAGCGGCTGCAGCCCGGCGATAGCGCCGAAGTTGCCGCGCTGCCGTATAGCGACGATGCGTGGCCCATCGGTACTCTTCTCCTGAAGCGATGGGATGAGGTTGAGCAGATCGACGACGCCATCGCCGGTCGCGACCACGGAATAGGCCGTGTAGCGCTGCTGGATCGTTTCTTTGTATAACGCGGAGACGATGCCGAGGTTGAGCAGGATCACCTGAGTCTGGCGCGCCATCTCGCGCGAAGCCGTCGCCACCTTGAAGCGGTTGCTATCGAGGCCCTTGCGGCTGCTAACCGTGCCGTCGCCCCAGAACCAGCCTTCTAAGAAAGCCAACACGATGTGGCGCGGCGCCGTCATGACCACGCGCGGGATGCGCTTGTTGGCGGCGCCCCGCGTGATACCGCAGACGTTTTCCAGCCAACTCACCAGCTTGATCGAGGAGATTGACACGTTTGAGCAAGACTTGCCCGCCTTGCCGTATTCCTTGGGGCGCACGCCGAACAATTGCTCACACAAGGAGTGGATGTCGTCGAGCACGCGGCGGTTGCCATTGGAGATCCAGAGCGCCGTATCCGTCAACGAGCCTTCGGCGACAATGTAGCCCAGCAGCCGCGCCAGGCGCGCGTCGATGTGCTCCGGGAAGGTCATCCCTATATTGCCCCCCCCGCTTCGTGGTCCGGTGTAGCGGAATGGCGGCAGCGCCGTCGTGGCGCCGAAGAGCGCGCTACCGCACTGCAGGGCGATGCGGTCGCCCACCTGTATATCCGCGAGGCGGACCCACTGCTCTTCGCCGTCGCGGATGGTCAAGACCGGATGGACGTGCGATCCTTCCAGTTCGTAGCCGAAGCGCGTGCGTAGGCGGCGCGTCGGTTTGACGCCGCCGTTGTAGAAGTGCGATGTCGTCTCTGGCCCCTTGCGTCCGGCCACTCCGACGGTTAGGGGCGCGAACTCATCCTCGGCCGCGCCAACCTCGGCCTGCAGTTCGTCGAAGCGCAGCATCCCCCGGTCGGTCAGCAGGATCGTATCCCCCGTGACGCATTTGGGGTCGCTGGGCGCGAAGGTGCCCAGGCCCACACGGCTCTCGGCGGAGAAGGTGATGCGCTCGACGGGGACGCGATAGATGTCGTTGTCCCACTCCGTCTTGAGGCGGTAGGCGCAGGAGGGGCACAGCGTGCCCTCGATGTAGAGGCCGTGCTCCTCGCGGATATCGGCGCGCAACTCTTTGGGGATGAGGTGCAGCGGCTCCTCGTGCATGGGGCAGCCGGTGATGGCGTAGATGGCGCCCTCCGGCGTGCGCGTATAGCGCTCCAGCCCCTCGCGCAGCAGGGTCGCCACGGTGCTCTTGCCGCCGCCGACGGGGCCCATCAGCAGCAGGATGCGCTTGCGGGGCTCCAGGCGCTTGGCGGCGGCGGAGAAGTACTCCACGATCTGGCCGACCGGCTTCTCCAGGCCGAACAGTTCGTGCGCGAAGAACTGATGGCGCGGCGTCCCATCGGGACCCTCCTCGACGCCGTCCTGCAGAATCATGTCGTAGACGCGGGCGTGGGCCAGTTGCGCGACCTTAGGATTCGTGGTGACGATGTTGAAATAATCTTCAAAAGTGCCTTGCCAAGCGAGGTCACGCTGCTGTTGCCGGAACGCGTCTAATCGTGCTCTGATGTCTGTCGCCATGGATACCTCCTAGCTATTAGCCGTTAGCGATTAGCTTTTAGCTCTCCCTGGAGTGCTACTGTTGCAGTCAATATACTCGCGACCGCCAGCGGCAATGATGTAATAAAGCTAATCGCTAATGGCCGATTGCTAAAAACGCAAAGGCCGGCCTTGCTCTCTCAACGAAATAGAGTCGAGGACAAGTCCAGCCCTTTTTCTGCTTGGGTTTTCTCGATATAGGCTAATTGCTAACAGCTAATTACTAACAGCTATTCCTCCTCCAAATCGAGCGTGATGCGCAGCGCGCGGTCGACCTCGGCCACGATGGCGGGGCTCAGGACGCCGAGCGGGTGGTTGAGCTTGCGGCGCGGGACCGCGCGCAGCTGCATGGTCAGGATCAACCCATCGGTCGTGAGCCCGCCCTCGGGGGCGTGTACCACGACATCGCTGGGGTAGGGACGCGGCGCGGGGCCGCACTCTACGACCGGCGCCACGACGACGACCGGACCGTATCTGTTGATGGCGTCGCGCGTGAGCACGACCACCGGGACCAAGGGTTCGTGGCCGGCGCCGTCGCGCTGGCCCAGCGGATAGAGATAAACGTCACCCCGTTTCACGGCCCACCCCCCGCCCCTATCAAGGGCCGGGCGCCGGCCGTCAAAGGCTTGGCGTCGACGACGAGTGGCTCGGCGTCACTCTCGGCGAAGCCAGCCGCTAGGTCCAGGTGCATCTGGGCGTAGCGCGCGTCTTCGTCCATCTCCGCGAAACGGGCGTCGATCGACGCGGCGCGGTCGAGCGCGTCCAGGTACTCCTGTACGGCCACCGCGATCAAGTTGTTGCGGCTGCTGGCGATACCTAGCTTGACCGCCTCGTCCGTCCGTTGTAGCAGCGCCGGGGGGAGGTCAAGGGTGGTCCGCTTCTTGGGGGCTGTTGTCAATGTCGTCGTCATATCTTTTGCTCGCACCACCTTCTGCTACACTCCTCATCGCGTGTTTCGCACGTTTCCCCGTGCGTACACTTATGCTAGCACTTTCCGCCAGCATAATGCAATAGCCCTGTCCCCGTCTCCCATGGTCGGGGGAAGGCAAAAACGACTACTCCCACGGGTATACCCGTGGGAGTAGTCACGCGTCGGGGACAGGTTGGGCGCCGCGTGGCGGCGCCGGTTAGACGACGGCGCTCCTCGTCCGCTGGCTCGCGCGACGAGCACGCCGGCGGCGGATGAACAGCGCGAGGCCGAGCGGGATGAGGCCCGTGGCGACGAGCTCACCGGACCCCAACTCCGGCGTCGGAGCAGGGCCGGGGCCGGGGGGCGGGCCGGAACCGGGGACGATGGACATCTTCTCGGACGACAAATAGAGCTGCGCCGCCCACGACACGGCATCGTCCGCGAAGTGCCGCTGCATGGCGCGATCGTTCAGCGCATTGTCCAGGGCCGCCATGATCATGGACTGGTCGAGCACCAGATCGCGGTGGCCGACCTGACCGGCCGCCACGTTGTAGGTCGTGCCGTTGTTGGTGTACGTGAACGCCCTGGTCGCGACGGCGTCGTAGAAGCCGCCGTCCGCCCTGTAGATGTCGGAGTAGGTCGTGTGCAGCGTCTGGATGTTGGCGTAGGCTTCTTGCGGCAGGACATCCAGGGCGATGAAGGACGCGTGCGGGGTCACAGTGTCCTCGCTGGCGGCGCCGTAGGCCTGCGACAAACCTTTCTTCTCGGCGTACGGCCAGACCAGGCCGTCCGTGCCATAGCCGCCGTAATTCCCTGTATCGTCCGGCGTGCTGGACGGCGACATGCCCCAGACGGGGTAATGCAGTTGCTCGGTTGTGTATTTCACCTGGACTTGCGCCCACCGTAGGTCGTTCAGGCCGAAGCTTTGGGGACCCCAGGTTGTCTCGGGTACGACCAGGTTTGGCATCAGCCCCTCGAACATGCCGCCGGCGAACGTTGGGATGAAGGTGAGGTCCGTCCCCGGATAGGTGTAGTGTCCTTCCCAGACGCTGAACGGCTTGCCCGATTGTGGATCGTTGTACACTTGCCAGTAACCTGGAACGGGCCATTGGCCTTGCCAGGAGAAGTCGGGATCGTCCGGACAGTTCAGGGCCTTGGGCGGCAACACGCGCCAACTGCGCCACCACACATCGCCGGGCATCTGATGCAGCCCCATGCCTATGTAGGCCGAGATGCGCGGGTCGCTGTAGAGAGCGCCGTTGTGATAGTAGTGCTTCCAGTTGTCGCCCTGGTCGACGGGCAGTCCGACGTAGTAGCCGCCGAACATCTGCCCCGTCGGCTGATTGCCCGCTATGGCCGTGTTGACGTTACAGGCCGTCTGCGGGCGATTGTCGTAGAAGAGCCCGAAGTCCATGGGGGCCAGGAGGCTGTTCACCTGGGCCTTCAATGCGGGTAGGGCGTTGCGCGCGATGATCAGGCCCGACGCGTACCAGCCGTTGTCGACGTTGGAGATGAAGGAGCAGTTGTCGAACGTCGCGGCCGGCTCTGTCGAACAGTCGGGCTGCCCCGGGTTGAGGATGGTGTTCCCCGTTGTGGTGTCGTACCACTGATACAGGAAGCCGTGATCCCTCTTCAGTTTGCCGACCTCGGTTAACGTGGCCGATATCTCGGACCGCGCTTTCTTTTTGCTGATGAGGCCGAGATCGTTGGCGGCCACCACGGCCCAGAGGTAGACCCCGATGTTGGCGGCCGAGGTGTAGGAGCCGCGCGTCACTACCTGGTCTTTTTTGTACCCCAGGTTGTCTAGCGGCAGATGGGTGTTCGGGTCGACATCGGCGCTGTAGAATCTCCATGTGTCGCGGGCGATGCCGCGGAGTATGGCCCGCTGCGCCGTGGTGAGCGTGTTGTCCCCGCCGATACCGCCCGCCCCGCCGGTGGCGGCGTGCGCGGGCGCAGGCCGCACGGCCACGCCGAGCGAGGCCACGAGGGCGACCAAGAGGGCGGCGCAGGCTCCGCGCCAGAAGCGGTGGTTGCGCGTTTCGATCTGTTTCATAGACGTCACATCCTCCTCGATGCCGGTCTCTTCGGACTGTGCTGAAACGCTGTCGTGTATTTCCCGTTGTCCGCGTTATCGTTATCCGTGGTTCGCCGTGGCACAGCCGCACGAGCGGCGCAGCGCCACCGTGGCCAGTAACGCGAACGTCTCTGACGGGGCGTGGTCGCCGGCAAGGCGCGCGAGCAGCCGCTCCACGGCTAGGCGGGCCACGTCTTGCAAGGGCTGGCGCACGGTCGTGAGCGCGGGCCGGAGATGGGCCGCCAAAGGAATGTCGTCGAAGCCGGCGACCGCGACATCCTCGGGGATACGCAGCCCCCGGCCCTTGATAGCCTCTAGCGCCCCGAACGCCATCTCGTCGTTGGCGGCGAAAACCGCGCGGGGGGGCTCGGGCAAGGTGAGCAAGTGGTTCATGGCCGCGTGACCACCAGGTTGGCGGAAGTCTCCCCGGATGACCAAGGCTTCGTCGAACGGGATCGCGTACTGCGTGAGCGCCTGGCGGTATCCCTCCTCTCTTTCCTGGGCCTCGGACGAATCGGCCGGCCCCGCGATCAGGGCGACATGGCTGTATCCGTGCGACAGCAGATGGCCTGTCGCCTGGTACGCGCCCTCGCGGTTCATGGTCAGAATCGTATCGACCCCCGGCAACCGGGCCGCGTGATTGACCAGCACGAGGGGAACGTCCCGGCGCTGGAGCCACCCAATCTCTTCGTCGGACAGCGCGGTGGGCATCACGATCATGCCGTCTACTTTGCCTAGCAACTCCGCGGCGGACCCCGACGCGCGTCCCCGCCGGGCATGGGCGCCGTGGATCGTCACATGGTAGCCCCGTGCGGCTGCGGCAATTTCGACGGCGCGCACAACTTCTAGGTAAAACGGGCCGTCGATGTCGTGGAAAACCAGCGCCAGGGTCCGCGTCGTCCCCTCTTGCATGGAACGTTCGTGGGGTGCCTGCCAGTCCAGTTCGCGCGCCGCCTGGCGTACCCGTTCGCGCGTGTGAGGTCGCACGCCGGGGTGATTGGTGAGGGCGCGTGACACAGTGGCGATGGATACCCCGGCGCGCGCGGCCACGGTATAGATCGTTGGGCGGCTGCTCCCGGCCTGTTCCTGATTCACGATCGCCCCTCCCCGGATGTTGCCGCTGTAAGAGCCGTGTAAGAAAAGTAAGCCCTTACATTCTCCACGATACCTTCTGCTCCCATGGATTGTCAAGTGGGCGCGGGCGCTGCCGTCGACGCGCGCTCGATCAGGCGCGTGGAGAGCTCGATGCGCGTGGCGTCGAGCGACTGGCCGTCGAGCAAGCGATAGAGCACGCCGGCTGCGACGCGGCCAAGCTCCTGGAGCGGCTGGCGCACCGTGGTGAGGGCCGGCGTCACCATCGACGCGAATTCGATGTCGTCGAAGCCCACCACCGAGAGGTCTCCGGGCACGTCGAGGCCGCGCTCGCGCGCGGCGCGCAACACGCCCACGGCCATGTTGTCGTTGAAGGCGAAGATAGCCGTTGGCGCCGCGGGACGCGCGAGCAGGTCGTGCGCGGAGCAGCAGCCGCCGGCGATGGTGAAGTCGGACTCCACGGCCAACGCGGGGTCGGCCAGGAGCCCCGCGTCGAGCAGGGCCGAGTGGTAGCCGGCCAGGCGGTCGCTGCTCGCCTTTTCGATTTTCCGGCCCATGATGACGCCAATGCGCCGGTGGCCGAGGGCGATCAGGCGCCCAGTGGCCGACTTGCCGCCGGCCCAATTGGCGGCGGCCACGACGGGGATCTCTTCGTCCAGTGGGATGGCCGGGTCGACGACGACGAAGGGATAGCCTTGCCGGCGCAGGGCTGTCAGTTCAGCGGAGGTCTCGGACGGCAAGATCAAGAGGGCGCCGTCGGTGGTGCCGTGCATCAGCCGCTCGAGCAGCGACACTTCGCGGTCGTGCTCGTAGCGCGTCGGGCAGACCACCAGCCGCGCGTCGCGCTCGTAGATAGCGTCGGTCGCGCCGGCCAGGATCTGCGCGAAGTAGTTGTCGACCATATACGGGACGGTGAGCCCGATGAGTCCGGTGCGCGCGCCGGCCAGCGCGCGCGCGTTGCGGCTGGTCACGAAGCCGCGCTCACGGATATGCCGCAGCACCAGGTCACGCGTAGCGGGCGACACGTCGGGCCGGTCGTTGAGCACGCGCGAGACCGTGGCCACCGAAACACCCGCGAGCGCCGCGATGTCCCTGATCACCATACGCGATCCCGCCGCGTGCCCGTCCAACGCGTCTTTCATGCCCGCCTCAGTTCCGTGCTCGTCCGGCGCCGCTGACTTTCCGGTACCGCTATCGGTTTATTCCCGGTCGCCAACGTATGCATCTGCGACGATAGCACACGCGTCACGCGTTTGTCAATCGCGTTTGTCAACATCGTCGCACACGCCGCGCGCGCATCCGCCCCCCTTTGACAATCGTGCGCCGGTGTGGTACCTTCCCAATCAATAGCTCCGCGACCGTAACCGCTACCGGAACAGCAGCGTACATGCGCTATATGCAAGAACGTGGAGATGCCGCGGCGCGGCCGTATCTCTTGGCCGAGCAGTTCTCCGTTCATTAACAGGTCATCTGCGTTGTGTAGAGTAGTGTGTAGAGTAGAAGGAGGTTCGCGAGTGGCCGTCGATATCTCGCTAGGACGCCCCGCCGCGACGGCGGGGAACCGCTCGCCGCCGTCCGCGTTCCCTGAAAGGAGGAGTAAACCCTCGTTCATTTAACGAAGGTCTAGATCGCGACCGTTATACGTCGCTTTTCATCCGCCCGGCGCGTCAATCGCGCGCGTCTGGGGCATAGCTCATCGAGGAGTACACTAACTAATGGTTACATTGAAGAAGTCGGCAAAGATCGCCGCGCCGGCCGCGCTGTGCGCGGCGCTGGCCGCGACCGCCGTCGTCTCCCCCGCCCAGGCCGCGCGCCCCCGCGCCGCCGCCGTGCGCCCGCTCACGATCGGGCAACAGGCGAGCAGCTACATCCGCAACTTCAACCTCTTCGCGCTCACCGGCATACTCTCCGCGGTGCGCTCTGGGGTGCTGGAGCCGCTGTACATCGTTGACCCCACCGCCAACGGCAAGACGACGCCGTGGCTGGCCACGTCGTACAAGTTCAGCAAGGACCTCAAGACGCTCACGTTCACGCTGCGTCAAGGGGTCAAATGGTCCGACGGGCAGCCGTTCTCGGCCAACGACGTGCTCTTCACCATGAACCTGGGCAAGACGAACGGGGCCCTCGATCAGGTCGGGCTGTGGGGCGCCAGCGGGTTGGCTACGGGCGTGTCCGCCTCCGGCAACACCGTGTCCATCCACTTCAAGGCGGCCGACGTCACCACCTTCGGCCAGATAGTGGACAACCTGTATATCCTGCCCGCGCACGTCTGGTCCAAGATCAAGAACCCCCTGACCTACGCCTGGGCTGACCCGGTCGGGACGGGCCCGTTCACGCAGGTCGACAACTTCTCGGCACAGAGCTACCAGATGGGCCGCAACCCCAACTACTGGAACGCGGCCAACCTCAAGATCAACGCGATTCGCTGGACGAATTTCCAGAGCAACGACGCGTCGGCGCTCGCGCTCGAGTCGGGGCAGATCGACTGGTCCGGCGACTTCATCAACAACGTCCAGAGGGTCTACGACGCCAAGAACCCCAACTACCACCACTACTACGCCCCGCGCGACACACCGACCTCGCTCTACGTGACGGCGACCAAATACCCCTACAGCCTGCCCGTCTTCCGCCAGGCGTTGAGCATGGCCATTAACCGCCAGGCGCTCAACGTCAACGCCGAGTACGGTTACACCGTGCCGACCAATATCACGGGTCTCAGCGGGGCCTTCCCCACCTGGGTCGACAAGAGCATCCCCAACACCCTGGCGCAGTACAACCCGCAGGCGGCGCTGTCCATGTTGATGAAGGCCGGCTTCAAGATGCAGGGCGGCAAGCTGATCGACCCCAAGGGCCAGCCCGTGACGTTTAGCCTCCCGGTGGTCGCCGGCTTCTCGGACTTCGTGGGCATCCAGCAGATCCTGGCCCAGAACTTCAAGGCCATCGGCATCGACGCCGCGCCGCAGGCCGTCTCGACGTTCGGCCCCTGGTATACCAACGTGCAGAAGGGCGTCTATCCGGTGGTCACGGTGTGGAGCTACGGCAACCAGTCGCCGTACGACTACTACTACCAGATGATGGGCCCGACCAACTATTTTCCGGTCGGGACCTCGGATCTCACCGGTGACAACTGGACGCGCTACCAGAACCCCCAGATGAACGCGCTGTTCGCCAAGTTCCGCACCACGACCGACTCGGCGCAGCAGCACGCCCTGGCCAACCAGATGCAGCAGATCTTCGCGCAAAACTTGCCCGTCATCCCCATGATCAACGGCCTGATCAAGGAGAACTACAACACAACCTACTACACGGGCTTCCCGACCGCGAGCAACTACTACGCCTCCGGCACCCCCGACGGGTATCCGATGCGCCTGATCGTGTTGACGCATCTAAGCCCCAAATAGCAAGGTTTGCCCCGCGGGAGGGCGAGGGCGCACATGTGTGCGCTCCCGCCCTCTCGCCGTCCCTCCGACGCCCCTTAAGGACCTGGAGGGCGTAAAAGGATATAATCAATCATGCGCTTCGTCCTCCGCCGCTTGCTGTTCTACGCGGTGGCCCTCTGGGCCGCCATAACGCTCGATTTCCTGATCCCGCGCCTGATGCCGGGCAACCCCGCTGCGGCCATCTACGCCACGCACGCGCAGCAATTCGCGGATAACCCCAACGCTTTCCGCATCATTGCGGCGTCGCTGGGCCTGTCGACCGATCCGCTGCCCCTGCAGTACTGGCATTACCTGGGCAACCTAGTCCACGGCGACTTCGGCGTCTCCTTCAACCAATTCCCCAACCACGTCTCCACCATCATCGTGCAGAGCCTGCCCTGGACCATCTTCCTGGTCGGCTTGGCCTCGATCATCGCCTTCGTGCTGGGCACGGGTATCGGCACACTGGCCGCCTGGCGGCGCGGCGGCATTTTGGACAGCCTGCTGCCCCCGCTCGCGCTGCTGGCCAGCAGCTTCCCCTTCTTTTTCCTGGCCTTGCTGCTGCTGTACTTTCTTGGCTTCAAGCTCACCCTGTTCCCGATCAACCACGCCTATACCGACGGGTCGCAGCCGAGCCTATCGCCCGCTTTCGTGGGCGATGTCTTGTCGCACGCGGTGTTGCCGGCTTTCTCGCTGGTCCTCGTCGCCGTGGGCGGTTGGCTGCTCGGCATGCGCAACACCATGATCAACGTCCTCTCCGAGGACTACATAACGATGGCGCAGGCGCGCGGCCTGCCCGACCGGCGCGTGATGTTGGGCTACGCGGCGCGCAACGCCCTGTTGCCGCAGATCACGGGGTTCGCCCTGAGCCTGGGCTACCTCGTCGGCGGTCAGATATTGATTGAAAGCGTTTTTAGTTATCCCGGCGTGGGCTTGCTCATGGCGCAGTCGATCGGCGTGCAAGATTATCCCGTCATCCAGGCCCTGCTGCTCGTCATCACGGTCTGTGTCCTGGTGGCGAACCTGGCCGCCGACCTGGTCTACGCGCGCCTGGACCCGCGCGCGCGGGCAGCCTGACAAATTCTAGAAGGAGTATGCGGCCATGGACATGTACCCGATGACCGAAACGGACCCCGCGCTGGCGGGGGCGGGCGGGACGCCCCTCGTCCCCGTGACGGCGCGGCGCCGGCTCGGCTTCCCCGCCCCGCGCTGGCTGCGCCTGATCCTGTCCGACCGCAAGGCGGCCGTGGGCGTGGCCATCCTGACCTTCTTCGTGCTCGTGGCCATCTTCGGCCCGCTCATCTGGCGCGGCGATCCCAACGTGGGCGACTTCACCGTCAGGCCGCAGCAGGCGCCCTCGGCCGCGCACTGGCTCGGCACGGATCAACAGGGCCGCGACATCTTCCTGGAGTTGGTGAATGGGACGCGCGTGGCGCTGGTCATCTGCTTCTCGGTCGGCGCCATCGCGACGTCGCTGGCCGTGGTCGTCGGCATGAGCGCCGGCTACTTCGGCGGCTGGATCGACGAGGTCCTGATGCTGATCACCAACATCGTGCTGGTCATCCCCAGCTTCCCGCTGATCATCGTCTTGACGTCGTTCATCCAGGTGAAAAACGCCAACACGCCCATCATACTCATCCTGGGCTTCACCGGCTGGGCTTTCGGCGCGCGCGTGCTGCGCAGCCAGACCATGAGCCTACGCCAGAAAGATTTCATCCAGGCCTCGATCGTGCGCGGCGAGTCGGGCATGCGTATCGTGCTGCGCGATATCCTGCCCAACATGATCAGCCTGGTGGTCAGCGGGTTCATCGGGACGGTGCTCTTCGCGCTGGGCACGGCGGCCGCGCTCGTTTTCCTGGGCTACGGCGACTTGTCGAACGCGAGTTGGTTCAGCATGCTGTATTGGGCGCAAAACGCGTCCGCGCTGCAGATCGACGCCTGGTGGAACTTTGTCCCGCCCGGCCTGGCCATCGCGCTGGTCGGGACGGCCTTGGCGCTGGTCAATTTCGGTATCGACGAGATCAGTAACCCGCGCCTGCGCACCGAGAAAATTAAGATCCCGCGCGACGCCGTGCCGCCGGTGGCGGTCGCCTCCTCGGGGAAGGTGGCGGCGCGATGACACTCGATCAAGCCGCTACGAGCGTCGCCCCCGTCGACGACACCGCCGCGCAAGTTCCGGCCGGCGCGCCCCTGCTCGACGTGCGCGACCTGCACGTCTACTATGCTACCGCGCGCGGACCCGTGCGCGCGGTGCAGGGGGTGTCGTTCAGCCTGCGCAAGGGCGAGACTCTGGGTTTGGCGGGGGAGTCGGGCTGCGGCAAGAGCACCGTGGCCAACGCCATCACGCGCCTGCTCAAGCCCCCCGCCTACATCGCCGGCGGACAGATATTGTTCGATGGCCGCGACGTTACGACGATGGGCGCCGACGAAACGCGGCGCTTCCGCTGGAGCCGCGTCAGTATCGTCTCACAGAGCGCCATGAACGCGCTCAACCCGGTTATCACCATCGGGGCGCACTTCGTCGACACGCTGCGGGCGCACACGAAAATGAGCAAGCGCGAGGCGCTGGAGCGCGGGGCCGAGCTGCTGCGTGTCGTCGGCATCGAGCGCGCGCGGCTCAAGAGCTACCCGCACGAGCTCTCCGGCGGCATGCGCCAGCGCGCCGTGATCGCCATGGCCCTGGCGCTCAACCCCGACCTGATCATCATGGACGAGCCGACCACGGCGCTCGACGTGGTGGTGCAGAAGGAGATTATGCAGCAGATCGAGGACCTGAAAGAGCGCTTCGGCTTCTCGATTCTCTTTATCACGCACGACCTTTCGCTGCTGGTCGAGTTCAGCGACCGCATCGCCATCATGTACGCGGGCAGGATCGCCGAACTGGCCCCCGCGCGTGAGCTATTCGGCCGTCCCGAGCACCCCTACACGGTGGGGTTGATGAACAGCTTCCCCGCGCTGACCGGTCCCGAGGTAGAGTTGGCCGGTATCCCCGGCGCGCCGCCCGACCTGATCGCGCCGCCGGCCGGTTGCCGCTTCCACCCGCGCTGCCCGCACGCCATGACCGCCTGTGCGCGGACCGAGCCCCTGCTGCGCGAGATCGGACCGGCGCATCAGGTGGCGTGCCATTTGTATTCCAGTGACGAGTGTTGAGTGACGAGTGTCGAGTGTCGAGTGTTCAGTTCGCGCTAGCTACTCACCACTAAACACTAAGCACTCGTCACTCAACTCTCCAAAGGAGACATCAATGCAACAGACGCACACTCCGGTGATGGAGGTGCGGGGGCTGACCAAGTGGTTCCGCGCGGGCGGCGGCGGGGCGTTCGGCCTCGGCGGCGAGGCGCGCTACGTGCACGCGGTCGACGACGTCAGCTTCACGCTGGAGAAGGGCCGCATCCTGGCGCTCGTGGGCGAGAG
>JAABUU010001454.1_pt1 | contig 39832 bp, 38 predicted proteins | sample 5559301 | NCBI WGS metagenome assembly JAABUU01 (sample SAMN10711884, study PRJNA513360) | rock metagenome | isolation source: Antarctica rocks | place: Antarctica: Victoria Land, Richard Nunatak white | reverse complement strand
CCGAGGAGAGTGATTTTCTTGGAGAGGAGGGTGGATAGTGGGAGGGGGGAGGTGGTGAATGGGGGTTTGAGGAGGCCGGTTTTGGGCGTGATGAGGTATTTTTGGTGGGTGGGTGGGATGGAGAGGGAGGATGAGATGGTGGCGGAGAGATCGGTGGTTGTGGCGTTATGGGGGAAGGTGTAGGTCCGAGGTTTGCCGTGGTGGAGGATCGTGAGTTCGATGTTGGAGTCGGCGTCGGTGGTGGTTGGTGGCGCTGGTGATAAGCGCATGTTGGCTGGACTGGGAGTTCTGGTGTCTTCCGCCATTATTGTTGTGATTGTTGTGAAGGTGAGAGCGACAGGGTATTCATGGGGATTGAAAAGGTGCAAGGTCGTATGGACATGTTGTTCTGGATGGTTCTGCCTCCTCATGAGCTCCGTCTTTGTAATGGTAAGCCCTCATGACTAAGCACCTGTCAGATGCTCACCTTACCTTACCTACCTAGGTTAACGTACCTGGTACCTCAAGGTAAGCCGGTAAGGTAAGGTAAGGTACGTTTGTTGATCATAGGTATTTCATTTCCAATTATATTGGAGTCTGAAAAGTCATGGCCGGCTCATGGTGGTATAAGCCATGAGCAGCTCGATCATTGCATCAAATGAACCAGATTTCTTCTTCCTCTTCCTCATCGATAGCTTATGCATCAGCCAATCACGCTCTACCAAGTTGCTATAGACGAATGCGGTGACTGACATTAAGATTAGGAGGCGCTTATTGCTCGCCAATCTTGTATTACATAATCTAGCGCTCCCACGGCGCTGCGCTGTGGGACAAAAGCCCCGTCATCACCGGTAAGGTTAGCTCGATTTATGAGCGTAACACCTTTCTCCAGAATCTAAGGTAGTGCTACAGTAAGTTAGTGCTGCTGCTGGAATCTTTACATCGACGAGGTGATATATCTGGCATTGAAGCTCACTTCTTTGCCATTTGTCGTCATATCTCATCGCATCTCCTCTGCTCATGTGGTCTTGAAGCATCCATCACTTGAACATGTCAAATCTGGAAAGCGATCGTTTACAAAGTTTTTTTGCAAATCTCCGCCCAGGCAAAAGCGATTCGCCTTCAGCCGACATCCGTCCACTCAATGAAGACAAGTACACTCAGAATCACAACGCATCTCATGTCGCTGCCCAGCCTCAGCGATTCTTTACCTTCGAACCTACTACATCTCAACCACAACCTCATGTGCCCATGATGAGTGCGAACAATCGATCTGCAAGTGCTTCGAAACCACACTCAGGCGACTCAAATGCCGACCGAACCGCCAGTCTACTGAATTTACTCAGATTCAATCAGCCTGCATCTAATACGGATGGAAGCGCGGCGCAGCAAGAGCACAAAGTCCAACAACACGAGGTAGTCCCATCATCACCAGCCTCCACGGCCGCTCACGGGCAAAGGGGTCAGGCTACTCAGAATCCAGCTGGTCATGATATCTCCACATCCGACTTGGTTGCGTCGTTGATAGGCAAATCCTCATCTTCCACGCCACGGTTGAATACAACTGCACCGCCGGTACAGAATCTGTCGGAGCATTCGCGACCTGCCTCTGTAGCATCACCATCTCAGAACTCCCAAAATTTTCTCCTCAAGCTTCTGAACCAGACCAAGCCTTTGCAAAATGTGTCCCCATCTATCGCGCAGTCGGCGGGGCAGGTGCCATCCCCTAAAGAGCAAGACCATGAGGCGGTCCCTGACGACCTTGCGCAAGAGCTCGCGAATGTGTCTCTTGAAAAAGCACCATCTGGGTCGTCTGACTCTGGCGCACAGCGATCATCTGGCCGTACCGACTCTCCAATCCGAGTGTTCGGTGATGAACAAAGCGCTCAACCAACGCCATTCGAACCTCAGCAGGTGCCTAAAAAGAGCTCATTATTCACTTATGTTAATCCCTTCGAGCAGCTTGCGGCATCTTCTCCACGCAATCGTACCCCTCAAGCCGATAAGTCGCGGTCTGCAAGCACAACACCCGCGTTAGAGGTTCCCAAGCCCTCCAAGACAGCATCACACGATTCTAATAGAGATGGCCCCAAGCGAAAGACAAAAGAGACTCTACCTCGGTCAGAACAACCTACGTCGAGGAGGAAATTGACTCCATCCGGTGACGAGATAATGGCCAGTATTGAGTCATCATCACCTGCTCTGCTTCCAGACGGTCGAAGCCAGGTTGAAGCTTTGCTGGGAATCGGTGTACCTACCAGGAGTGCGGAAACTGTGGCGGAAGCTCTGAACGAAGTTGGCGATAAGGTTAACAAGCAAATGGAAGCAGCCCTAGCGAAAGCCGAAGAGAGGAACGTTCAAGAGGGCGTGAAACGCCGAGAACAATCACAGGATACGGGAGCGACCTTCATTGACCTGGAAAAGAATGTTCAGAACACTGCTATCGAGGTTAAGAAAGAGTTGGACAAGGCAGAGAATCAAGGTTTACTGGAAGAAGCTTTGTCAGAGCCTGTGGCGGAAGTCATTAAAGACATCATCGATGACGCTGCCCAAGGGACCTTGGCAGACAGCTGGGAGAGTGCCGATGGAGACGACAGCCCTACCAAGGATGGAAACGAGCGCGTTGTGCGAGTTTACAACTTTCCTATGCGTCCTTTCGTGACGATCAGCATCAAGTCAGAGGAGAAATCCGCAGTTGCGTTTCGAGACGACGCTATAATGGACATTGCTCGCCTCAAAAAGGAGTTTGATCAGATAGACCGTACGCTCGTGACAGCAACGACTAATGTTATAGTGTATGCCATGTCAAAGTACGGAGGATTGAGGATTATTAGGCAAGATGACGGCATGGACAAGCAAGTCTTTCGTTCCGCGCAGGATAGCATCTTCAACGTGACCATCTCGACAGGTGCTTCTGGAGGTCGTTCGTACAATACGCAGGCGGCCATTGCGACTGGAGTCAGTGGCTCTGTTTATTGGATTCTGCTTTCTCAGGACGGACAGGACCTATTTGAGAATGAAAACATGGAAAAACAGGGTCTTGTCTTCCCACCAACCCCAGCACACGATGACAATTCCTCCGGAGGCCAGCTAAAAACGAGAGCGAAGAAAAGCAGTCGACATCCAGAGTTCTTCGCAATTGGGCGTGGCAAGTCCATACACATCGTTTGGCCATTCGTTGCTGGGAATTCCAACTTCGGTGTCGAGGGCAAGGCTCGAGTGGTTGATACCGAAAAGCTCTTCAAGGAGCGGACTCTGAAAATCACCACTGGCAAAGCTGGAAAAGATTTCACCTTCAGTGAAGACGATACCTTAATCGTTTCCTTGGACAAAGCTGGGAAAATGAAGCTTTGGGACATTCGCGACTTGGTTGATGAAGCGAACGCAACTGCAGACAAGATTGCCCCCATCGACGTCAAGACGCCGCTCCTGACGTTCAACACAGTCGCGCCTGCTGAGAAATCCTGGCCTACCTCTGTGCAATTCGTCGACAAGGTTCGGCCGTACGCGAAAGGCACTGCTCTTCGGTATCTCGTTGTCGGGATGAAGCAGAATCATACTCTGCAACTGTGGGATTTGGGATTAGGTAAAGCCGTCCAGGAGCTCAACTTTCCTCATGCCAAAGAATCCGATGGTATCTGCAGTGTTGCGTATCATCCAGCATCTGGTATTATAGTTGTTGGCCACCCAACTCGAAACTCGATCTACTTCGTTCATCTATCAGCTCCCAAGTACAATCTACCCGCAATGTCTCAGTCAAAGTTCGTGGAACTTCTTGCTCAGAAAGACTCAACGCTTCCTAAACCCGACGCAACTGCCATAATGAGTGGTATAAGAGAAATCTCCTTTGCGTCTAAGGGACAGCTGCGAAGCGTCGATTTACTTCCGGTTGCGAACGGCTCGGGCAGTGGACCTGACCGTAATGACGATCAAGTCTTATTCGAATTATATGCTATGCATTCTAGAGGTGTGACGTGCCTTAGCATAAAGAGAGAGGATCTTGGCTGGAGCAAAGACAACAGGGTCTTGCACCCCGTGGACGCCGAGGAAAAGGGTGTGGTCAGTGTCAATGACCTTCGCGAGCAGAATATCGGGCCATTCAGTGAACCTTCTTCGGTCAACGGCGATCAGACTTCACCGCCGGAACTATCAGCTACGCCAGCCAATAAACAAGGTCAGCGGGATATTACCAGAAAATCGACTCTTGAAACTCCCAAGCCCATAAACCATCGAATCCAATCTACTGGTAATGCCTCGGTGCTCTCGGATGCTGCTAGCGCAGTGAACGTGACGCCTGTTGTAGCATTAAACGGGTTTCACGATAAGCAAGCGAAGCCGGTAGAGAAACTCGAGAAGAAGAAGAAGAAACGTGGGGCTGCGCCGGAAAGTGTAACGCGTTCAGACGACGCGTCTACTGTCCTCACACAACCCACCTCTTCGACTTACGCGACTGCTGCACAGAGGGCTCTGTCACCAGTAACTTTACCTCCATCCCCTTCCAACAAGACACCAAGCCAGACAGTCTTATCGAAAGCAAGGTCCATTACCGCGCCATCTTCACACCTCAGCTCAATGGAGAATCAACCCAAGGCTTCAATTCCTCATGGCGAGTCCATCAGTCTTGGGATATCTGGCGAGTTCCTGGACAAGGAGCTCAAGAAGATCGAGAAGGGCGTTCTGGCAGAGTTTAACAAAGTCATTGGCCATGAGTTGAACTCGCTGTACCGTCGCTTCGACGAGGACAAGCGCGTCCAAGATGCTGCTGGTGCTGCCAAACAAGATGCAATACTTCGCCTTGTCTCCAGCACACTCTCGGATAATGTAGAGAAGAGTCTCGCTCGTATCATTACGTCGAACATCCAGCAAGTGGTTCTCCCATCAATTGCGGACGTCACTTCGTCAACGCTCGACAGGAAACTTCAGGAGGTCGTTTCTCACCACGTACATCAATCCATCCCTCGTGAGTTACGAGCGGCGCTTCCGGAAGCCATCAGCAGAGCCATGCAAAATCCAGAAGTTCTACGCGTCATCTCGGATCTCGTCGCGAACAAAGTCGCAGCACACGTTGAAAGCGAATTCTCTTCCGTTCTTCACAGCAGCATATCACCAGCCTTCAAGAGTCTCGCGGTTGGTGCTGCTCAGAGAATGACTGGTGAGGTCGAACGTCGTGTCAGCAAGCAGATCCATGAAGCAGACGCTCAACGCTACAACGACAGCCTCAAGATCGACCAACTAACAAATCTCGTTCGAGGACTGTCCGAGACCATCCATACCATGGCAACCGCGCAGTCCGAGTTCCAGCACGAATTCTTGAAGCTGCAGCGGCAAGTGGCCCAGGGTCGCCAGGATAGTACTAGTAACGCCGCGTCCAGTCATCACCCACAGGTATCTGCGGAGCCCAGCGATCATCGTTCTCCGCCTCCAGCGGTACAAAAGTCGCCCGAGGAGGAAGAACTCGAAGCAATCATTTCACTCATGAACGAAGGCCGTTACGAGGAAGGAACGATTCGGGTCAGTCGTGCTGTTATATTCCAACCATCGTAGTAAGAAGGCTAACCTTCTCTAGTGGCTCCAATCTACTCGACAAGTTGAGCTATTCGATCAATTCTTTGCTCGCTGTAGCCCCGCATATCTGCAGCAACTCACACCACTGATTGCACTTTCTGTGGGGGCTGCCGTAACGAACACGCTCGAGACTAACGTCATGGAACGCCTCACCTGGCTTGAGACTGTTTTCAGTACCATTAATCCAAGGGTTTGTCCAAGCTATCCTGTTGCTTCCCGAAAATCTTGCTAACGCGAGTAGGATCCTGAGATACGGGAAGTCGCGCCTAAGATTATGGACGTGCTGACCCAGCGACTTGAGGGCCAGTTCATGTACATCGCCGAAGCTAATGCTCACGATCCGGCTCTCCGCAAGATTCCGCCGTTGACGAGACAGGCGAGGGAGCTGAAAGCTCGCGTCAACTGACCAAAGGCTGCGGAATACTATGTATCAATTCGTTCGTTGTGTTCGGTCGTCTGGGCTAGTGTACCTCGCAATGGGGTTCAGTTCATCGGTCTCCTCGATGATCAATACCAGGCAATGTTACGCACTTCTTTCCCAGTATCTACAAGATAATCACGGCTGCTTGTCGAATCGCTTCGGCCCTTTAATCCAACTCCATCGCACCTTCGAGGTGGCTTCTGATCCTCCATGTATTTGTCACTGTCGTTCCGTGTTGATACCTCCGAACTTGTACCCCTTTGCTTCCGTTCCTACAATCAAAAAGCTTGCTCTTATGATAGCGACCTTTAATACATCAGTTCACGAGGTTCTTTTCGTCCGAGATATCCACATTGAGGGGAACGATGATGGCAGTTCCGCTCGATTCATGATGGATAGGTGATCGTTCAGGTAGAGCTCTGGCCTTGGGCCATCGCCAGTCTTTTTTTAGGGCTGCGGGTTCGTGACGGGGAGAGTGCTTAGGATAGGTGTCTCAAGCTGTTTCAGTTTAGGAATTCGATGTCTATTTGTTCTAATGATATCCTATCTATCATGGTACGGTGCTGTTGTCGTCCTGTAGTTGGACGAAGGCAGGTTGGAGAAGCCGCCACGGCAGAACTCCTTGAAATAAGCAAACAACATCAGGCCTCTCTAAAGGAAACGTCAGTACTGATACGTAGCACCCTCCGTGTCCGTAACTCGAACCTTACGTAGTAGCAGAGCGTGAAGTCTGAATACGTATACAGGCCACCCACCAACAGACAGCAGACGCACACTCTTTATACTGATAAGAGCAGGCACGGTGATACCCGAGGTAAGGCGTGGTATCTGGTAATCATACTCGTATCCCGCGCCGGCGGTAGTGGGAGGAAGACGCTGGTCTTGAGGTACAGATGTGTCAGGGTTGCTGTCCGATGACGTTAGTGCAGACTCGAGAGATTAAGGGAGGTTTGCTTTACCACCTACGAAGAGAACTGGGGTACTAGGGCTGAGGCGGTTAGGTACAAATATGTTTCTGAGTGGAGATGTGGATAGAAGAGACGCGACGGAGAGGTGAGGGTCAGAGGAACAGAAGGACACCAATGGTGCAGACGTCAGGGCGTGGTGGGGTTTGGGAGCGGAGTGGGTGGAACGGGCCGTTACGGTGTAGAGAATAAATAGGTGCATGCTGGGTCCTCTGCGCTCCGTCTAGCTTCTGGGCTGGATGTGAGACTGATGGAGCTACTTCTTTGACTCTTCTATTAGGAAGTCAAACGATGTTTCTGTTCATGGAGGTAGGCAAACGGCAGGGCAAAGGTTGGAATATTCCCTCTCCGTCTGAACACGGGACTGTAACACTGTCGGATGCTGGCTTACGGGAAATTGAGGACGGTAGTTGTTCGTGGAGGTACGGTTACGCACGACTGAACTGAAACAATTTTGAGCATGATGGCTAATAGGGAACAGAGCCAACCTTTTGAGCATTTGCGTTGTGGTAAGCCGGTTTGCGGTTAACTTGCACTTCAGGACACCTTGACAGTTCGATTCTGCAATGATTTTGCTATAGAATTTGCCTTTCCAGTACGCCAATCTCCATGGAAGGACTGGAAGCTGCCATAATTGAAAGAGAATAAGATGATCGCAAGGCCGACGTTCTGTGCGCTAGATAAGGATAAGATCATGTTGATTGTCAATGATATTTTGTGCTAGATGGTATGAAGGAACGACAACGAGAGTAAATCAGAACATACGCTCCATTCAGGGGCTTGAATTGCCAGAAGCTCCCTTCAAAACGTGATGTTGTGGTCGTCTCCGGACTTGGTACGAGACCAGGACAAGCTAGAAAGAAGTCTGCTTTTCCTTGTGCATCACTCGCGCCAAGTCAAGTTGAATGGTACCGTTGATCTTGGCATGGGCGTCCTTAGCAAACTCTCGAAGGCTGGTCTGAAGCTTCTTTATGCTCGGATCGTTCACCTCTACAACCACGAATTGACGGTCGTAATCCTTCACGATCAAGTCGAAGACGGCCTCAACACCCCTTACCAATTCTTTCTGTTGCTTTTTGAGCCCTTCCTTGAACAATTTCTTGACTTCGTCGTGGATGTGTTCGAATGGTCTGCGACTGTCTATCTCATTTTCTATCAACGTACGTCTGGCGCCATGGGATCCATTACCTTGCTTCTCATTTAGCACTGGCGTACATGAAAGTCTTCTGCGTGGGAAACGTACCAGCCAAGTTTCCGCATTTCGCATAAATTGGATTCATGACTTGAGGCAGGAACGCATCGCCTGAGCCATCATCGGCTACCGCATCTACTTTGATAGTCCTGATACCCTTAGTGGGCCGGCTTCTGAGAAATGTACGAACGTGCTTACCTGCTAAGCTTGTCCATCTGCTTTGCCAGGCCCTCAAAGCAGGTACGGAGCATCACTTTCTTCGGCAGAAGTGATGCCATGAATGGATCCATAGGTAAGACTGAAGCTCCTGGTTTGGCTGCAGTGCAGGCATTATGTCAGTTATTAAATGAGTACGGGGCATCATCCTAAATGAGAAAGATCCTCTTACATTTTAAGTCTTCACGAATGTTGTCTACCGAGGCGGTCAAGCGTTCAATACATTCTTCCACAGACTCCGCCCAAGCAGCATCGAAAGCTCTCCATGGCTTCTCCAGGTCATCGGCCACAGGTTCCAAGAGCTGGGCGTTCCAAGACACGTAAGGTTTTGACTTGGTTGCATAACTTCCGTTATGGCGACACCACGCTGCATATGTACGAGAATTCCACTAAAGGTTCGTTAGTTGATTCAGTTCATGATGCCTATCACCTAAGAGAAGGGTACTTTCAAGTGCCCATCTCTCGATTGTTGTCCTTCCCTTATCTATCCAAGTCTCGATCGATTCTCCTACAACAGTATCAGCAGGTATCTAGAAGTATCTCTGTTGTTCGAACACACCGATCTTTTCAACGACACATATTGTTAGGTGAGACATTATGTCTTCCACGAGACAGGTGATATCCTTTTCAGCGGCCTGTAGACCAGATAAGTATCCAAGTATGCTTGACGAAAGGTGAGAATACTTCGCGAGGCTTTAGGATGATCTGCCGCAGCTCATTTCGTCTCTTGGAAGCTGATTTCATACTCCACATTTCGAGGGAGCTAATGATGCAAGGCAATGGACCCTCACAGTGTTGTCTCAGGGTGTTGAACTTGCTCCAAGCTGGTAGCTGAAGGCTGAAACCTCGAAGGGCAGGAATGCCAGTAGAAGATATTGTTATCGGAATATAATCCTCGCTGTACCCTTCAAGATGGCGTGCATAGTCTGCGTTCGAAACACAGTAAACATCCAAAGAGTTGTTACCTAGTTCCAATTCCCTGTACTTCTTTCGCATATTACTTGCGACTTTTTTTATTGCGCAACTGCATGAGATTCTCAGAGCATCTGAACCCAGAAGTTGTCAGAAGCCCAGACAGAGTAGAAATGACTAACACTAACTCACAAGGTTCTCAAAACCCTGACCTTAAGACTTCACTCGGCAGTTAGCCCTGATCTAATAAATGCCTACCATCCCAAAGCTTACGCAAGGGTCTGCTTTTGCTCCAAATCTCCATTCTTAGATTTCCCTCTCATACCCTTCATCCTTGTGATGACATCATTGAGCTCCGCCTGAGTAGCCGCCGAAAAGTTCATGAGTCTCTTATGCTCGATTTCATCAATGACTGTAGTGGCAACATCACGGACACTTGTTTTGTTGTTGATATCCTTCATAGTAAGCTCAATTCGGCTCCAGGGCTTCCGAGTCTTACATCTGAGTAAGTACAAACTAGTGCTTGGTTGCCGCCGTGGGTCTTAGAGCCCTCCTTGAGCTTTTGGTGAACAAATTTGTCGGTGACTACCCGTTGAATCCGTGATACAAGGTAAAGGAAATCACACTGGCGTTGGTATCTTTTCGTTGTTTGGGTTCTGACAAGGTTTGTATCGGAAAGTCCTAAGAGCATACAATTAGCTCAACCCTAATAACAGAAATGCAGCCCTACCTGGAAGATCGGCAAGCACCAGGCCTTGTTGCAAAAGTGGGCATGCCAGACCGACTCTAAGACAGCATCAGCCTTCAGTCCCCAGGGGGTCCAAGCCATAGTATTACCGGACCACTTCAACAAGGGGCCAGGGTGAAGGAGTAGGGTTCTCTCCTTCTAGGGTGCTGACAGTCTTCGCAAAAGGCTCTACCTGGTTTGCGAGCTCCACAACTGTAAATGCCTGACGACGCACACTACCATCCTTCATTTTATATTTGGACACCATAGCACCAGTCCAGGTAACGAACCTGTCCAGGAGGTATTTGTTTCCTTTGTCTCTTCCACACTGCAGGAAGCAAGAGGTAGAATCGTCGTCCATAAATTCTGGGCGGTCAGCAAACAACGCTTGGAAGACTTCAAGTGCAGTATTGTATCGACCCTCGGATTCATCAAGTGCATCTTCATCAAGATCCTCACGTAGTTCGGAATGATATCGGCAGTAATCGTCTACATGGCTTTCAAGAATACTCTTTCGCCTTTGCGCGTCGAAGAAGACAATTTCCGCCGCAAATGGAGTGTCTTGCTGGGGCCAAGCTTTTTGATATTCAATCACGACACTTGTGCAGGCACTGCCGGATGAACCCTAAGAGCGAGTGAGTTTGGTTTTAGAACAGACTGAGATCCAAGGATGCGCACTTCAGAAGCTAGGCCGGGTGTATCAAGCAGTGAGTTGATTAGAGAGCTTTTCCCTGGTGAAATTCAACGTCTTATCAGACAGGGAGAATCGATCAATGAACATACCTGTACCCGAGTCACCAATAAGAGCAACTTTCCTATCTCCTGGATACTTAATTTGCTGCAGAGATATCGCTTGCTCAAGCAGCTGAGCAGTCTCGGCATCCTTATACTTGGCCGTCTGTAGAATGTGAATGGCATCTGCAATGATACTGTATCGAGATTGCTCTATTGACTTGAAAAGTGGATGGTAGGCGGGTAGATCCGGTAACCGCTCCTCTGCAGAATCGTAATGGGTGTCCATGTTGGAAATCATGTCCATGACTTTCTCATTGATGGCTTCCATGTACTCCGCGTCTCCGTCTTCATCTTCGTCGTCGTCCTCCTCTGAATGTTCCTCATCGGCGTCTGCATTTTCGTCACCTGGGTCTTCAAGACCTTGCATTAGAGCCGGACTCGGAGCATCAACTACAGGTCCTGAAGATACAAACAGGCCAGCTTCATCCTTCACACGGGTCTTTCTTGTCGGATCCGACACACCAGAGGTATTGTTGCTTCGCCCAGTTGTAGACATTGCCGCTAGGCGTCAGCTGCAGGTTTGAGCTGTGCATCCAAGTTTTCGAGTTGTATGTTAGGATACTGATGACCACACCCTAAAGAGTGAAGTGGTTCATCAGAATAATCAAGAGATTGCAAGACGGAAGTGATGTTTAGACGAGCTGCATCCAACAATAAACTAGAGAGGAAACCTCCTTGTGAGTGATGTTCGAGGTAAGTGGACCTGTGATGAGTGCGTTCGAAGGTAATTTAAAGGATGGTCTTCAGCAAATGAGCCAGTGTTGGTGCGTGAGGCGGATGTAATAAGCAATTTCAGATTGAAGTAGACAGTGATAGAACTTGACCAAGTACGAAAGCATGCGCTTCAGATAAATGAAGGCTATCAAAACGGCAGTAGTAGGGTAAGGTCTCCGTAGAGGAAAAGCTTGAATATCAAATCTTCTTTGAAGAGAGGACTATCAGGATGACCATGCTATTGTCTAAAAGCATTGCTACTTCTTGACATTGTATGGGCCCGGTAGAAAAAAGTGCGTAAACACGATATGAAGAATTAGACGAGCCAGTGCACTGAGTATTTCAAAGCCTTGTCCGTCAATGTAAAGGGTGCTGCGGTGAAGCTCATGATTGAAGTCTTTCAAGCCAGTAGTCTTGCGTAGCAATGACACGATTTGAGTTAAGATCCGTTCTCAAAAAGACAGAGAACGATGCTGTAGCTGTACTGCGGGCAGTAGCTGCCGGTTTCGACGTAGGAGCTGGGCGGTCTCAGTCGAGCGATTTTTCCTAATTGCCCGAAGTACATCCTCAGCGCACATCCTACCATCAGCAGTAAGGGCAAAGGCAGCCAGCAAATTGGCCTGTCAGTAGGCGGTTATTAAATACAAGCTAACCTTATCTGATTTCCGCGATAACAACCTGGAACACAATCACCCAGATTAGGTAAGCTAACCATAACTCGTCTCGCTCGACCAACGACCAACGTTGTCCTCAAAGCAGGCCGTTATCTGGCGATCGACTTGCTCCACCAGGCAACCGGAGGACTGTGCCCAGGACGGACCTTCTCCCAAGAACAAAGAAGGAGACTTGCCATTATGTTTTGTCTTCGAAGGTACGGGCTTTTCCATCCTGGTCTACACTCCTAGTCTCCCACTAACCATCTCTGTAGCTGGTTACCTCTCCTCTTCATACCGACAAATGCGTCACCTTTGTGAGTGTTGGCTTGAACCTGTGGTATCGACCAACTTGCCCATGGAACTGTCTGCTTACCCCAGCCTATCGGCAGATTCGTCGTCACCTTCTTCGTCCTGACTTACTTCCTCAACCGACCATGCGTCTATTGTTCCATACTTCTCCTGATTCTCTTCGTCTCGTCCTGTCATTGGTCCGACCACTGCTTCTTCGACTTCCACAGCAATTGGTTTGAACCCCGACACCTATCTTCTCCACTGCCGAATCCAATAGCAAGCGCGGCCAATGAATCAGCCGCGATGTCGAACAGCACCGCAGGGGGGAGCTCGTTCCTTGCTACCGCTATAAACAATACAGCTGCCGCCTTGACAGGCGCAGCGATTGAGGAAGTCAAACGGCGGATGGACATCAGGACGGAGTGGACTGGTATTGGGGTTGAGTGGATCAGGAGCATACTAGGGAAGAAGGAATGGCGCGTTCCATGTGTGGATGTCCTTATACGGCTATGAGTGTACTCTTCGTGCGTCAGCCTTAGTTACAATCTCCATAATGGGCAGGGCAGATAATTTCCGGGAGTGGAGTCATACAAGGATGATTGTCGATACCGCGTCTACTCTTTCGCATCCAGGGGGGCGCACTGGCATGGGTGAAGGAAGGCTACATCAAGATGGATGTATATCATGGCGCAGATGGCGAGGTATTAAGTGGTGCTCTCTCCTGAGAGCCCATCACATGTAGTCTACTCTACAAATTTTCTGTCTCCCAGCTCATACAGTTGCAGAGTGATGTGATATACCATTCATGTTTGTTCGAATGCTACAAAACATGGTCTACTTTAGCTGCTTCGCGGCACACAGATGGGTCCGGTCAATTGTCAAATAGAACCCTGACGCTACTTACCTTGTTCTCTACATACAGGTGTCAAGGTAAACAACCTACAAGGCCGAAACAGATGTCCTTGTGGCCTCGTATTAGCATTGCCAGTACCGTTCGAGCTTCAAGAGGATTTTCAAGGCCGATCATTACAGTCTACTTGCGGCGTGCCTCAACTGCGGGGCACTCCCTGACTGCCCCACTACAGCTGCAATTGTCACAAAGCTTACCCATTAAGAGCAGACCTCCTACAAACTCACTCCACTTTCAGCGCATACCTGCCTGCTGGAAGTCTTCTGTACTAGCGAACTGCACGGTTCGTTCACGGTGTCATTCAAATCTACAATTACCCAGCATCATGGTGGCCCAGGACAGAGACGTGCTTCCCAATGCGTGAGCACAGCAACCATATGCGTCGAGGATCATTCAATGCTGACTGTCTTGTGGGTGATAGGGTAAAGCCAGTGAACTACGATATCTCGCTGTATGACCTTGAGCTTGGCGGCGAATTCAGCTACCAGGGCACCGTCAAGATTGACCTCAATGTTAAAGACGCTACAAACGAGATTGTACTCAACGCCCATCAGCTCAAAGTACATGGTGCGGAGTTATATTCGGACGGTAAAAAGGGTGAATGTATTGGTATCTGTATTGTAACTGTGATGCTAATTGGCCCAAGCAGGAGACCCCACGAAGGCCTCTGCTATCTCCTATGACGAGAAATCCCAGAGGGTTACGCTCGCCTTTCCAAATGGTCTTCCCAGTTCGTCAGCTGCGCAATTGGTCTTGAGATTTAGTGGAACGATGAATAATGTTATGGCTGGCTTCTACCGATCCAAGTATATGCCAGTTGTTCCTCCAGCGGCATCGGTCCCGAAGGTCAACGAGCACCACTACATGTTCAGTACGCAATTCGAGTCCTGTGATGCTCGGAGGGCCTTCCCCTGCTTCGACGAACCCAATTTGAAGGCGACCTTTGAATTCGAGATCGAGATTCCAGATGACCAGGTTGCTCTGAGCAATATGCCGGAGAAGGAAGTTAAGAGGAGCAAGAATGGGCGGAAAGTCGTATCGTTCGACAGAACTCCTGTAATGAGCACCTATGTAAGGTCTCAAATACAATTCCCCGCGGAATTTGGATGCTGATTGTTCTTAGCTTCTAGCCTGGGCTGTTGGTGATTTCGAGTTTGTAGAGGACCACACCAGAAGGAGCTATAATGGCAAAAACTTACCAGTGAGGGTGTACACTACACGAGGTTTGAAAGATCAGGGTCGTTTCGCGCTTGAGAACGCGCACCAAGTCGTTGACTACTTCTCGGAGGTTTATGCATCATACTGCCTTCCTAAACTACAGTATACTAACCTATGTCTCCAGATCTTCCGCGTCGACTATCCATTACCAAAAGTCGATCTCTTGGCTGTTCATGAGTTCGTAAGTTACCCGTTCTTCCTAATATTCTGAAGCAAAAAGGAAGCTCAAGTCGTGCGTCGAGTGTGGCTGACCCATTAGCCCATAATACGTACCCTCTTCCTCTGACGAAGCTATTCGGCTGGCTGATCGGGGGCATTTAGTCACACGGTGCCATGGAGAATTGGGGCTTGATAACGTATCGGACAACGGCCGTCTTGTTCGACGAAAACCAGTCAGCTGCATCGTATAAAAACCGCGTTGCATATGTTGTAGCCCACGGTAAGACGGACGGCTTGCTTATCGTTGAACATTCAATAGCTGACCAGTTTGAGAACTTGCCCATCAATGGTTTGGCAATCTCGTGACTATGGACTGGTGGAGCGAACTTTGGCTCAACGAAGGCTTTGCCACGTGGGTTGGCTGGCTAGCAGTTGACCACCTCTATCCAGGTCAGTGAAAACTTTTTTTGAGCTATCCAAAGTAGACCTGCGTGAACAAGGTGCTGACTGAGAGTGATGTTGAAGAATGGAATATCTGGGGACAGTTTGTTGTACGCCTCATGTCCAAATTTATCGAGTCGATCTGGCAGTTCAGCTGACGATGTAATGCCTCTCCTAGACTGAAGCCGTCCAGACAGCGTTCCAGCTTGATTCACTCCGCGGATCTCATCCTATCGAGGTGCCGGTGAAGGATGCCCTTGATATCGACCAAATCTTCGACGCCATTAGCTACCTAAAAGGGAGCTCCGTCATAAGGATGCTCAGCGGCCACCTCGGTGTAGAGACATTCTTGTTGGGGGTTTCGAATTATCTCAAGGCGCATGCCTATGGTATACTTATCACCACTCAAATTGACGCTAGGTCCACATGTTGACCAGTTGAAGGGAACGCTACAACCACTGACTTATGGGCTGCGCTAAGCAAAGAGTCGGGCAAAGACGTCAACAGCTTCATGGTAAAGTCCAATTTCAACAGGCTCGCTTGGAACGAAGCTGATAGGGCTTAGGACCCCTGGATCCGCAAGATTGGCTTTCCAGTGCTGACAGTCGCTGAAGAGCCCGGTCAAATTGGCGTTCGGCAGTCTCGTTTCCTCTCCACTGGTGATGTTAAATCAGAGGAAGACCAAACTACGTGGTGGATTCCATTAGGGCTCAAGACGAAATCCAAGGGCTCCGATTCAGCTACCACAGCTGTGACATCGAAAGAACAAACCATCCGTGACGTTGATGAGTCCTTTTACAAGCTTAATGCAGACCAGATGGGGTTTTATAGAACGAATTACCCTCCGGAGAGGCTGGCCAGGCTTGGCTCTGCAAGAAACACTCTATCCGTCGAGGACAAGATCGGGCTTATTGGAGATGCAGGCGCTCTCGCTGTAGCTGGCGATGGCAAGACGGCTGCGCTACTCGCGTTCATCGAGGGCTTTCAATCTGAGGAGAACTATCTGTAAGACATCGTCCCGGAACTGGGTACACGACTAATGGCAAGTAGTGTTTGGTCACAAATGGCGGGTTCCCTTGCCAATGTCCGATCGATCTTCGCAGACCCCGAACCTTTAGCCAACGGCTTGAAGCAATTTGCACTGAAGCTAAGCAATCCGGCAACGGAGAGAATTGGGTGGGATTTCCCGGCGAACGAGGACTTCTTAACAGGTCAGCTGCGAACGCTGCTGATAGCGACTGCTGGTGGCGCAGGCCATCAAAGGTAAGATCAACGCAACATTGTCGGTGTAAATGTCCGTTAACTGTGCCTAGTACAATCGCCGAAGCCAAGCGTCGATTCAAAGACTATACCTCTGGAAACAGGACTGCCATTCATCCCAGTCTGCGCTCCGCTATCTTTCGTACCGTGATTTCTGAAGGGGATGTGTCGGACTACGAAGCAGTGAAGCAGGAGTATTACCAGACTACTTCCATCGACGGCAAAGAAATCTGTCTCCAATCCCTCGGACGAGTGCAGAACCCAGCCTTGGCCAAAGACTTCTTAAAGTTCCTTTTCTCGGACACAGTTGCCGTGCAAGACGTCCATAGTGGCGCTGCGTCCCTCGCCGCAAATCCCAAAGCACGTGGAGTACTCTGGAAATATATCAAGGAAAATTGGGACACCGTCCATCAAAAGCTGTCCGGAAACTCGGTCGTCCTTGACCGCTTCTTGCGCCTGAGTCTATCGAAATTCGCTAGTCATGAGGTGGAGGAAGACATTTCACGATTTTTCTCTGGGAAAGATAACAGAGGCTATGACAGAAGCCTTGGTGTCATCTCTGACACTATACGAGGAAATTCGAACTACAAGAAAAGGGACGAGAAACTCATAATGGAATGGCTGAGTGCGCATGGATATGCATGATTTGGCCAAACCTTGCCAAGTTCCAGCTGCCATGTATCACAGAGTTGAGTCTCTGATAAAGGTAAAGCGAGCATTGATATGAAGCACAAGCTTCGTTTCACCGGTATGGTGATGTACATACAAAGTCGTTTGGCGGGTCAGCATTAAGGATTATTATGCTGAACTGAGACATGATTGCATCACAAGCATTGCTGCACATCTCCAGATAACGGCTGAACGCCGCAACGCTGTCTCAGTGACAAAGACTCTTTTGTCCTCCTGTCACTCAGTAGTCGCTATCACGGTCACTCCGTCGGCACGCGCTTACTTAAGCGAGAACCGCTTTAGTGTTGAATGAATCGCGCTGTTGTCCGTCATCCTCCCCGTAGTTACTCATTCAACGCCTCGTACTCCGGAGAATACAGATATCCTCTGATTAGACTCTGGCTTCTCTCAACGTCGCCATCTCTACTGTAACCTTCCACACGCCTTACACCAGTTACACATAAGCCTAAGAGATATCTTCCTATCGCAACGTCAGCATGAATCCTGAGTAGTACGTCCTCTCCCTATAGCGCCCGATGGCAATAATCATGGCTTGGCCTTAAGCCAGCGACCTGATCGCTAATTTGTGTCCTGGCAGAGTTCTCACTCCCCTTAGGAAGGCTTCTGTCTTACCTTGTTCTTTTACCAAACGCGGCGCGCGGTACCCAAAACAGCGAAAGGCTGGGCTGATCGAATGCTGTTGTAGATACGATTACCTTTTCAAGCTCCTCCTTATTGGTGACTCTGGGGTTGGAAAGTCATGTCTTCTGTTACGGTTCGCGGATGATACTTACACAGAAAGTTACATATCGACTATTGGTGTTGACTTTGTGAGCTTGCCTCCGCCGCTTCGTGGCTGTCCAGGTTCAAAAACAACAGGGTAGCTAATGCAAGGCCAGAAAATCCGGACGATCGAGTTGGATGGCAAGACTGTGAAACTCCAGATTGTTAGTGAAGCCTGCTGGTGCAGAAGCGACGATGTGGTTCTTGGAAGCCTTCTGACGGTTTGAAAACAGTGGGATACGGCAGGACAGGAACGTTTCCGAACTATCACATCCTCCTACTACCGCGGTGCACACGGTATCTGTGTCGTGTATGACGTAACAGACATGGAATCCTTCAACAACGTGAAGCAGTGGTTGCAGGAGATTGATCGCTATGCTACCGAAGGCGTCAACAAGTTGCTTGTGGGCAACAAAAGCGATATGTCCGACAAGAAAGTCGTAGAATACACTGTCGCAAAAGTATGTGATCAATATTTCTTGGGCATACGTCCTTTGCACTAGGAGCGATACTAAATCTGAGTTTCCCCTGCAGGAGTTCGCCGACAGTATCGGCATTCCGTTTCTCGAAACCTCGGCGAAGAATGCTTCGAATGTCGAACAAGCTTTCTTGACAATGGCCCGACAAATCAAGGAGAGAATGGGAACTACGACCGTCAACAACAAGCCAACGGTGCAAGTCGGCCAAGGTCAAGGAGTGCAGTCGGGTTCCGCGGGTGGATGTTGTTAGATAACGGAAAAGGGTCAAGAGCATACAATCAGGAATGGGAGGGGTCTTTGTGCCCTTGATAACCTCGTACAACGACACTTGCTTCATGCGCGTTAGAGGTTTTCTTGTCTTTCTTTCCAGAGGGTTCGCTGCTGTGTCGGGTAGATCTAATGGCAGTCGTGTGAGAAGAGCAGCATTCACGACCACCCCACAGTCAACTGTTTTGAAGCGCTTAAGGGTAGGCCAGTCATTCGCAGCGCCGCCATCGGCCTTCTTGATATCGAGCGCAGCCATTTGATCTTTCCTTTATTTGTGGTGTTCTGCGTGTGGTCTCTTCTAAGCGCGTGTTTATGAAATAAACTCCTTACAAAACTGCTCTCCCCACCGACGGCTTCTCTAACGCTTTTGGTGGCCCGTCTGTTGTATGACACGCTAACCTGGCTGATGGACACGCCTCAGACACTTAGCCTAAACGAAACAGCATTCCACGAAGTTTGTCCTATCAGGGCTCTGCTGACTTCACCAACCGGCCTCATACCCTTTGGTCTTCTTGGCTACCACTACCATGACTCTAACATCTCAAGGAGTGACCTGACGGAGATGACCGCAAACTCAACCGCCTGGAAGTCGATCTTGACCTCGAACGCCGCCCTTTCGTCGCATCAGCTAAGCTCTCTGTGTGGAAGTACTAGCATGCGGAGGCAGTACTTACACAGAAGCAAAGCAGTTAAGATAAACACTGTCACTGTTATGGCAATTATGACACCAATAACGGTATGAGAGCCAAGTTCATTTGTTTGTGGTACTGAAGAGACGCTCTGATTAGTGGGAGTGATGGGATCAAGTGTAGTTGATGGTTTCGCAGGCGGAAGTGAGTTTGAGGAATAGTCGACTGCTGAGATCGAAGTGCTTAGAGACGACAATGGCTGAGATCCCGATAGAGGTGAAAAAGCAACCATCGAAGTGGTGGGTGATGACTTGCTTGTCTCTTGCAATCCTTCGGATGAGGGAATGCTTGACACAGGCGGAGGATTTGGTCTTTGAGAGTGAGGGCTACTTATATCGGACTTCACCGATGTGCTCGACAATGCTGAAGTGTGCGAAGACAAAGTATGTGGATATGCTGTTTCTGAGGTCAAAGGGTATGGAGATGGAGTGTATGGAGACATCGTATACGGAGATGGAGTATACGGTGAAGGGGTGTACGGAGACGGTTTGTATGGCGAAGGCGTGTATGGAGAAAGCGTGTATGGAGAAAGCGTATAAGGAGATTGGCTGTACGGAGATGGTGTGTAAGGAGATGGCGTGTATGGCGACGGAGTGTATGGTATTAGAGAATAGGAGACGATGTCCAGAGCCAACGGCATCAGAGACATGGTGGTCGGTGCCGCAGGAGGTGGAGGCACCGAAGTATGACCCTAGCCTGTCGTTACTAACCAACTGTAGGGGTGATCAGGCTGGAATATACCATTTCCAGTGTCGGTGTCGTTCCCATCGCGTCAATGCTCGAACGTACAGAGGGCTAGGATGGTAACATGCGTTTCATCCAATGAAAAAAAGAAGCTATTGCTATCACGACGTCGGCCTTACATAGAATGGTCAACGTTGAGAGCCAGAATATTGCAAGTGATGGTGTTCTTCTGAGGCGGATTTCTCATCTATACTCGGGGTAACCCAACCCACCCTCCGTTCCATTCACTACACAGAAGCATTGGATACTAACAACACCCGCAGGCTCTCAGTGACTGGGAGACTACCCCGCCGTTACACTCTACGGCTCAGGCCTCAGCACTAAGACTTAACTCCTTCTGGACATCTGAACTCCTTCCGCACGGATCAGGCCTTCCTCAGCCTGATGTCCGCAGCCTCTGGCCAAAGACGCCTTCCTAGCAGTGGCCCATCCACTCAGAACAAGCGTCGCATGGCCGTTCCATGCATCTAAATCGGAGGCTGACGTAGTCTTGACATTGATACCGCAGTTCTGTTGCGCAACAGCAGGCCAGCACACCGCTAAGCAGGACGATAACTCCCATGACGACGGCGACTATGGCGACAGCAGCCTGTTGACGATATCAGTCTCGAACTTTCCAAGTGCGGGTGCGAGGTTGATACCGTGTCCGAGGCCATCGCGAAGCGGGTTGCGAAGGTGGCTCTCTCACTGGCCAGCAGTGTTGCTCGTGGAGGTGGAGTACTTTGAGTGATGCAAGGGTTGTTGATTAGGGCTTGATTTGGGCTGGATTGGGATCATGATGGTATCGAGGTAGAAGGGACAGCCATATATGTCCGGCCATTGTGATCTAGATGAGTACACCTGTCAAGCTTTCACTGTGCTGGCTTCAATGACTTGCAGAAGAGTACGGATAACTTGGGCTCGGCGCTTCACTATATTTGGGCCACAGCAGCTTCACCCGGCCACTGCGTTCAGTTGTTGCGGGTCGTTAGCCATTCCCGCTCTCGGGGATTGTGAATACGATCTATATGCTACAGACCTGACTACGGGACCTCTCTGAAACAGTCCCTCATGGAGATTCATTACAAGCACAACAGTGAAAGTGATGCGGTGACAGCCTTGACTGAGCCTTGTGGGTGGGAGAGGTTCTCGACCAGCCCTAAGAAATGTAGTTTAAGGACCAAAGCGGATCTTAGCTTAGGTTGGAGACTGCTACAATAGAAAGACATAGAATGCCTAAATATATCGCATAGCCCCTCGTAGATAATTCACGTAGATGTTGCGCAGTCGGAGGAGGCTCGAGCTAATGTCAGGCTTTGCGTATCTTACCCAGGTAGGAGTGGGCTCGTCCCAATCAACGTCGTACACTGAGGTGGTGGAAATTCATCGGAGGCTGAAACCAGCCCTCTACGAGATACATGTAGTAGATTCTCAAGCTTCTGAAGGTTAGCAGCCTTCAAAACTTGACAAATATTTTCAAGGGCCTGATGTTCATCCGCGTGCTTGAAGGACTAGTGGCTCTCCCACCACTTTATCGATAACGACCTCGTGCCTACTTCGCATCACCCGCCCTTTAGTGCAATGGCACAAACTTCAGACGCCGATAAATTCTTTCAGACGACGTGAGTACCCCCGCTGAGTTCTTGGCAGCTCGGAATAATAATCAATGCAGTACGTCGATCGAAGAGATCAACCGCAAGGCCATCAAATCCAAGAACACGCATGGCGCCCCAGTCCGCCTCCAGTCCAAGATCCTCGCAGTCATTGGGGATCCTACGGATGACGGTCGAATCTACGTTGCGGAGAGCGCAGGAACAGTAAGAAGGGTAGTGCTTGAAGTGGGTGAGACTCCGCCTCTTCTGAACAAACCATATATCCACCAAAAGCACCTGCTGACGGTGAATGTGAGATAGACAGGTGACAAATCACGTGCGTATCGTGGGCCTACGAGCCCTGTCACTAGTGTGGCATTAAGCCCTGATGGTCGGACACTTTTTGCGGGATGTTGGGACAAGACTATTTGGAGCTGGGATATGTCCACCCGCGAACCCTTACATAGATATATCGGCCATACAGACTTTGTCAAGACGATCATCTGCGTGGTACTCGACCACAGGGCTTTTCTGATCTCCGGAGGCGCTGACGCGAGCATCATCGTTTGGGATATTGGTCGTCGAACGAAGGTACAGACTCTCAAAGGCCATAAAGGGGCAATCCAGGACCTAGTCGTTGATCCGACGACTTACACCCCGTCTTCGAGTTCCGTGACGGTCTTCAGTGCCAGCAGTGATCGGGAGATCAGGCGGTGGACCATCGGCCATGACCAATCTTTTGAAGCGGAGCATAGCCAACCCATCATGGAACACGAAACTAGCGTTTACAAGCTCTTTTTCGATTCAGACGACGATCTGTGGACCGCGTCTGCAGATGGGACGGTGAAGTGTCTTAGCAGGGAAAGGGGATGGAAAGCGGACACGGTCCTCACACATCCGGACTTTGTGAGAGATGTCGTTGTGGATGAGCGAGGTGGGTGGGTGGTCACTGCCTGTAGGGATGAGGATGTCAGGGTGTGGGACCGGGCCGTATGTGTTCCCGTCTTCGAATACACCATGCAACTATAACTGATAGATGTGCACTGAAGACCGGAACCTTACACCATACATTCTCAGGCCATTATGAGGAAGTCACTGGATTACTATTGGTGGGCCAGACGGTCGTAAGCGTGTGTATCGATGCAACGATACGAAAATGGTCATTGAAGCCGGAAGACCTTCGCAAGGCGATAGCAGAGGCTGAAGAGGCGAGGAAGGGTATCGTAGAAGAGAAAAGAGAGCCGACGAAACCATCTTTGATGACGGCAGAGGAGGAGCGGGAACTTGCGGATTTGATGGATGATAGCGAATAAGATCAGGTCTCGGGCTGGATCATCTGATTGCGCAACTTTGCAGCATGCAGAATACCTAAGAACTTCCACCATATACCCTCTGCTATTTTTCGACTTCGAGTTCATCTCAACAACTGCACTTCTGCAGGACTTCTTGCCACAGGTTGAGTCAATTCAGAATCCACAAGAACGGCCCGTGTCAAGCCATCCGTGGTCGACCGGCCATTCATGTCTCCAGTAATTCTAGAATCAAAAGTGGTGCCTATAAAAGGACTTTTATAAGTCGAAGTGGTAGGAGAAGCTGAGGGTTGACTTACTGGATTCAGAGGACGACCGATTTGACGGCGCTGTGCGAAAGGCCAAGCAACAACTGTTCATCATTGCTATAACCAGTCCTTTGGGAGATGAATTTGACCTACCTGAGATGCCTTAGGTACCTTACCTTATCTTAGGTACGGTATGTATCCTCTCTGTAGACGGGAGCTATGACCGGATGCAGGTGCAGCGGGCGGAATCATGGAAGAAAGCTAGCCCTAGTGCTTAGGTAAGGTAGTAAACAGATCCCGCTCGCCTTCGAACCTTAGGTAATGCATTTAAGCTAACTCTAGCTAAGGTAATTACCAGTAGCTCCGTACCCCACCCTTCCAAAGTTCCGGTTCGCCGTGGCGGAGATGCAATCAATGAACAACCAGAAAATTACACAAATCAAAACATTTCGTATCACTAACGTAAGTTATTCCTTTTGCGATGAAAGAGCTTGAGACTGCTGATGCTCGCTTGGCTTGAGTACTGACGTTGTTACAGTACCTTATATACCAGCCCGCTGCCCGCTCCCCATCCACATGCGATTGTCATATAGTGCTAGAAAGCTGGGGTAGCACCCCACTCACCTAATAAACGTCACGCCCACAGCTTTGCCTCCCATCACCCGTCCCCTCATCATCCCCTATCCTCTCGCCCGTAAGTATGCTGTACTCATATGAGGACACAAACCCCGTATCCTTCGTCCTCCATCAGTAATCCTCTTCTCCCGCAGGACTTCCGAGATCCCCATCCGCCCGCTAAAACATACGTCTGCTACCCGCCGGTAGAGTGGAACCGCATTCGGTCAACAAGACCCCGACAACCGCTTCACTGTACGGTACGTTACGGAGGAATCCAGAGGCGAGAGAGTTGCTGGCGCTTTTTGGAGCTAAGCCGGAAAGACAACTCCGGTTTGTGCCCGTCCCTTTCCCTTTAGTTACGCTGGATCGGCTACCGGCGTCCAGACCAGCCAGTACATCTTCCCTACAGTGAAGACCTCCCCTTATAGTTCCCTTCTCTGCACTTACCTTACTGAACCGCAATTGAGCCGCGGGTTCTACCCCACCTTTCTGCTTCCAGCCTCTGTGCCTTGGATTTACTGCCCGTTATACAGAAACATCTCCAGGTCCGTCTCATGCTTTGATACTGGAGCACCTCATGCCTCTTTTCTGCTTTCAAGACTGCCATTACTTTTACCGCAGTGCCTTGCGGCTACTTTCAATCCCTACCTTTATATCATCTCTCTACGCTTGACTAAACCATCTTCATCATGACAGCCCGCAAATTCACCATGCCAACATCCCTCAACGAGTCCCTCTCCGCCTCTCAACCCCCAAACTCCGGGACTGATCCTTCCCCCATGACGAACTCTGACTCCTCATCCGCACGGCAACCTCTGGCCTCAGACAAACCGAAGATCAGCCCGGGTATTACGTTCGCGGCAGAGGACAAGCTGCCTAAATTGCCCATACCGGAACTCGAGAGCTCGTGCAAGAAATATTTACAGGCGTTGAAGCCGTTACAGAGTGCACACGAACACGCAGAAACTCAGGCAGCTGTGGACGAGTTTCTCAAATCAGAAGGACCAGAGTTGCAGGAGAAGCTCAAAAAGTATGCTACAGGAAAGTCGAGCTATATCGAACAATTTTGTAAGTACCTCGAGAACTGAGCGTCAGACGTGGCTGTTGCAGCGACGGGCGTCGTGCTGGGAACTGCTAAGATTAGGGCACCTTAGCTGACCTATCACAGGGTACGACTCTTATTTGAACTTCGACAACCGTGAGTAGCGCATCTGCTTCAGTTGTCTGGATCCGGACTGAACCGTCTTTAGCTGTCGTCTTGAACCTCAACCCTTTCTTCCTACTCGAAGATGACCCTACACCTGCGCGGAACAATCAGATGAATCGCGCAGCCTCATTGGTGGTCTCAGCCCTGTCGTTCGTCCGCGCCGTTCGAAAAGAGGAATTACCGCCAGATACGGTTCGGGGCACTCCGTTATGCATGTATCAGTATTCCCGTCTTTTCGGCACCGCTCGAGTCCCGACCGAGAATGGCTGTCAGATCGTGCAAGATCCGGATGCGAGGCATATGGTGGTCCTCTGCCGCGGTCAATTCTATTGGTTTGATGTATTGGACGATAACTCGGATCTCATCATGACGGAGAAGGACCTGGCATTAAACCTACGAGTTATCGTTGAAGATGCCGAACAAACACCGATTCCCGAAGCGGCAAAGGGCGCTCTCGGTGTTCTGAGTACAGAGAATCGAAAGGTCTGGGCAGGTCTGCGAGAAGTACTGACAAGGGATGAGGGCTCGAACAACGCTGATTGCCTTGGTATTGTGGATTCTTCACTGTTCATTCTCTGCTTGGATTACACGGAGCCACAAACCACCGCGCAGCTGTGCACGAACATGCTGTGTGGTACGAATGAAGTAGTGAAGGGTGTTCAGATCGGAACTTGCACCAACCGATGGTATGACAAGTTGCAGATTATAGTTTGTAAAAACGGCAGTGCAGGCATCAACTTTGAGCATACTGGTGTTGATGGGCACACTGTTTTGCGAATGGCCAGTGATGTATACACAGATACTATCTTGCGCTTTGCGAAAAGCATCAATGGAGAAGCCCCAAGCTTGTGGGCGTCCACCAGTCCCGACCCTGCCAAGAGGGATCCGAGCAGTTTTGGGGACGTCAGCACGACGCCTCACAAGCTGGAGTGGGACATGCATGCTGAGCTCAGCACAGCGTTGCGGTTCGCAGAAACACGACTGGCGGACTTGATCCAGCAGAACGAATTCCAGGTGTTGGAGTTTGGAAATTATGGCAAGAATTTTATGACATCCATGGGCTTTTCTCCCGATGCATACGTGCAGATGGCCTTTCAAGCAGCCTATTATGGTCTCTACGGTAGACTTGAGTGCACCTACGAGCCGGCGATGACCAAAACATTCATGCACGGGCGGACGGAAGCCGTTAAGTCTGTGACGGTCGAATCATTGGAATTTGTGAAGACTTTCTGGGGTGAGAATCCTCCCCATCAAAAGGTCGAGGCGGCGAAAAAAGCTACGCAGAAGCATACCGCCATCACCAAGGATTGCGCCAAGGCACAAGGCCACGACCGACACCTGTACGCGCTTTTCAGCGTCTGGCAACGGGCCCTCGATGAGGACGGTGCCGAAGCCGCCAGCAGCAACGGCTTCAGCTCCAACGGCTGCTCCAGCCCCATCGAGGCGGATTCCGCCGAACGAGCCCCCACCTCCAACGGCGAAACCCTCGTCTCGCTCGATGCCAGCTCGGCGGCGTCCAACTCGCCACACAGCCGCCAACAAGCAACGCACCAGATGCCCGCTCTCTTCGCCGACTCCGGCTGGGAGAAGATCAACCATACCATCATCTCGACCTCCAACTGCGGCAACCCGTCGCTCCGCCACTTCGGCTTCGGCCCCACCTCCGGCGACGGCTTCGGCATCGGCTACATCATCAAGGACGACTCCATCTCCATCTGCGCCTCGTCCAAGCATCGCCAGACCAAACGCTTCGTCGACGCCCTCGAGTCGTATCTGCTGGAGATGAAGAAATTGCTGCGCCTGACGAAGAAGAAGGCGACGTCGACGCAGACGAGCCGTGCGCGGGAGGCGGAGGCCAGGCCAGACGGGAGCAGGCGAAAGGGGATGGGAAGGGGGAAGGCGGTGAAGGGCAGCGAGGAACCGGTCGAGGACAAGGAGGAGAGTGATGATGACGGCATGGGGGGTTGTGAGTTTCTTCTTCTCCTTTCCCTGCAGAAGCAGATGTTGGAATTTTCACTGACCGATCTGGGGTTCAAATAGATGGGTTTTTCGACGCAGGCATGCTCCTGCAAGCGCTCAAGGCGAGTCAGGGAGATACGGAAGCGAAGCCGAGCGCGAAGGCGGCTCAGACGCGGTCGAGGTCAGGCATTGGGAAGAGGTTGAGGCTGAGTGAGTACTGAGGTTTAGGTAACCTGCGAGTAAGTAGATTGATGGAGGGATGGGAGGGGTTGATTGGATTAGGATGGGATGTATGTGGGATTCGTTCTTCGGAACATTGTTCTCTGCTTCTGCGGTGGATCCCTGAGGGACTGAGAGGCAGGAGGTAGCGGACAGTCTTGGCCTTTGTACTACCGCTCGTCTATTCTGTTCTTCTTGTGGGTCGTGGAGATCTGGACGTTGAGATTGTACATTCACTCAAAGCACGGTATAGTCTGCTCGGTGTCCTTGTGCCCTGTCGTATACTCGCCATGCATTGGGGAACCTAACTGCATCGGGGTTTTTGCCTCGATCGTCGAACGTCTCTTGAATACGAGTCTGTCACATCCGTACCTTACTGTTCCATCTGAGACGTGTTGACGATGCACCCCACTCAGCTTGAAGGGTAGTAAGTTATTGAAGATCATCGTCGAACGTCTCTTGAGGGAGCACCCCCTCCTGCACGTGAATCCTCCAGTGAACAATGAGAAGTAAATGTAGCTGCTGCTGCCTCTTGCACCCACCGATGCAGCTTTGAGCAGTTTCCTGAATTGTCGTTGAACGTCGCATGAAAGGGAGTACTCTCCTCCTCCTCTGAACCCTCTTGACTTCCGCTGTATTATTCACTTCGTCCACGATGATGTGCCCCTACGCTAACCCAATTAGAGTCTTTGAAGATGGTCGTCGAACGTCGCTGGATTGGAGCATTCCTCCTCTTCGGGCTGAATATCGTAGGCCACGGTGAAGTAAGCGGAGCCCCTGATACGAGCGATTGCTATCCCCTGATATAATTTAGTATACTCTGTAATTTATTAACCCGATATGGGACGTATATAAATTACAGGATATGCTAGCTTTCGCTCGCATCAGGGGCTGCGCTCGCTTCACTGTGGCCTACGTTATGCTTCATTATAAATCCACTAGGCCGATATGGATGGTCGTAACGGTCCCATGTCGAACGTCTCGGTGCTGGTTCTCGGCGCTGGGGCTCGGCGAGGTACGAAGTGTATAAACGGTGAATTGAATCAGTGGGCCTATAGTACAAGTCAGGTTGACAGCAGAGGGAAGAGACGAAGCAAGCAAGTCACGAGAGCAACGAGAAGGCAGCAAGGAAGTAAGCAGTACGACCAACGCCCCAACAGAGGCAACTCCATAAAAACACAGACTAGTTCAAGCCGCCTGCCCCAACTCCAATTCCTCCCTACAAGCTCCCCCTTCACATACCCACACTCCCTTCCGATGAGGATCCATACTCCGCAAAAGCTCATTCCGCCCCCTCAGCCACTCGCTCCTCGCTTCCCTTCCACCCAACCTCACCACCGTCCTCGTGACCCCGACTTCCCTCCTCATCTTCCGCAGCGCCTCACTCACCACCCTCCCCTTCCCGCCCTCACCTCCATCGTCGTCATCATCATCGTGCCCCGTAACGACCACGGCCCGGCCGCCCAGCCTCTCCCAGACGATACAAGGCAACATGCTCGAGAACACGAACGGATGCTGCAGGATCTCACTTTCAAACGCCATGAGCGTGAAGCGGGCTAGTTCGGCGTACGATGCGTCTTCGAGGAGGGCGGAGAGGCGGTAGAGGTTCTGGGCGGTGATGCCGTTCGTCGAGGGCTCGGCGGCGTCCATGCCGGATTTGAGGCGCAGGAGGAGGTCGGGCTGGTGGGCGGGGGTGGAGAAGAATGCCGAGGCGTGGGGGTCGTGGAAGAGGGCGTTTTGGGATTCTGGAGTGGTCAAGGAAGCGGGTCAGTTGTTGTGCGTGGGTAGATGGTGAAGGCGGGAAAGAGGGAGAGAAGCGGGTAGAAGTGGGGACTTACTTTGTAGCTTGTCGGCGAACTCGAGGTAGGTATCATTGAAAGTGGCTTCGTAGAGTTCGATGAGGCCTTGGATGAAGAAGGCGTAGTCGTCTGCGAAGCCAGGCGCGTCGCCCCGGCCTTCCCTGTAGACTCGCCATAGCTTTCCGGACGCCTCGTCCCAGAGTTCCTTTTCGATGAACGCGACGGCTCTTTCGGCTGCGGTCCGACAGTCTCGGGATTTCTCTGGGTCGATGTCGACTAACGCTTTGCTTGTCCTCGCCAATGCGCCGATCGCGAGTCCGTTCCATGCAACGACAATCTTATCATCTAAGCTTGGACGCGGTCTCTCTTTCTCCCTCCATTCTCTCAACTTGACCCTCCCATCCTTCAAAATCTTGACGACCTCTTCTTCGCTCAGCCCGAATTCCCTTGCCAGCGCGCTCGGCGTTGATTTGATGTTCAGCACATTCTGGCTGATGAACTCGTCGTGTGGGTCGTTCTCGCGACTGACGTTGCCATCTGACGTCACTCCGTAAAAACGTGCACACACGTCTGCAGACCGCTTGTCGAGAATGGTGTGGAAATCTTTCAGTGTCCAAACGTAGTACGCACCTTCCCTCTTCTCGTGATCGTTGCGTGTGGGGTAGGAGTCTGCATCTTCCGCAGAGTAGAACCCACCTTGCGGCGCGGCGAGCGGTGAAGAGGCCAAGTAAGTGGAAATGTCGTAAACGGCACCTAGCATCTCTGGATCTTGCGTGATGAGGAAGGCATCGAGATAGACGTTGAGAAGTTGCGGTTGGTCGTAAAGCATCTTTTCGAAATGCGGTAGACTCCAGTCGGTCGTCACGGAGTATCGAGCAAAGCCGCATCCGATCTGGTCTCTGATTCCTCCTCTTGCCATCTTGCGCAACGTAGTTGTAGCCATGGCCAGCGCGCTGGCACAGTCCTCCTCTCCAACCACACCTTGCACCGCTTGCGGCATCTGACACAGCCGTAGCAAAAAGGCCAGATTCACTGGGGTCGGGAATTTTGGTGCCCTCGAGAAGCCTCCATTGACAGTGTCATACTTGCCGGCAAAGTGCTGGTAGGCGTCCTCCAACAGCTCGAGTTCCAGTCCGTCATTCTCCTCGCCTTTTCCGCCGAGTTGACGATGCGAATGAGTCCCTTCTTCCGCAAACTCGCGCAGCTGCCTGGTAATCTCCTTTGCACTCTCCAGACATCTCCGCTCTTGTTTCTGCCACACATCCCTCATCTTCTCTAGTATCTCCAAGAATCCAACCGTCTGCCCAACCGCCGTCATTGAGTTATTGGGTCCTGGCCAATAAGTCCCACCAAAAACAGGCTCCAAGTCAGGAGTCAGAAAGACATTCAGCGGCCAACCGCCCGACCCTGTGGTGGCCTGCACGTAGCTCATGTATATGCGGTCGATATCCGGCCTTTCCTCTCTGTCAAGTTTGATCGGGACAAAGGAATTATTGAGGATGTATGCGATTTCGTTCGAGAGGAAGGATTCGCGCTCCATGACATGACACCCTAAAAGCTGTCAGCAATCCACACTATCATGCAGACTGATGTTCACCCATAGGACAGAAAGCTTACAGTGGCACGCTGCGTAGCCAATACTCACGAAAAGTAACCTGTTGTGCTCCTTCGCGAGTGCTATGGCCTCAGGACCCCACATCTGCCATGCCACCGGATTGTCCCTATGTCCTCGCACCTGAAAGGACCCGTTGTATCAGCGTCACAAGTCCATAAGCTATTGAAGCCTTGGGCTTATCAAAACGAACTCACATACGGACTCCTGCTTTCTCCCAGCCGGTTTACCAAACTCAACTCTTGTCCAGCAGGCGCAGGCTTGTGTGCCGTGCCTGCCATCTTGGCAAGATCAGAGGCAAGAAGCTGGAAACTTTGAGAGTGTACCAAAGGCGAGCTCCGGCTCAAGGCCAGCAGACGTTGGCGCTCCCTTAAGTACAGCTGGATCGAAGCGATTCTCAGAGTTGGCCTGGATGCGAATTGTGCAAATATCTGTTTCGTATTGCTCTGTAAAGGACGAAGTAGAAATTGATACATGAACTGTCATATCGACGAGTATAAAAAGATGCGGTGGAAAGGGTCAAATTACCACTGTGAACTCAGCGTCAACATCACTCTGCAAAGGTTTATCTTCTAGAGCGAATAGGTACTGATAATACGTCGAGGTACCGACGTGGCGTTGCGGCGACCTAGAGAGTAGCCGGTGACGTCGTAGTGGGGAGCGACGTTACCTAGTCCATTCTATGTCAGGTACCTACGAAGTCAGGTACCTTAGGTACAGATATTATTGTGTACGAAGTACCTTTTGCGGGGCTAAGGCCGATAAGTACCTAAAGTACATACCTAACCTACCTTACCTTAGGTACCTTACTTACCTTATTCACGACCATACCTTATTATTGACATCACGGCAACAATTTCACAGATGGCGAGAAGTACCGTATGTGTAGTGAGCGCAAGTGCTCTTTCATCTCGATCAAGACCACGTACACGGGGTTTAGAAACGAATGATTTTCCGGAAATCGTAGAGAACTCGTCTGACCTGCCACGCAAAGTTGAATCCACAAAGAATCGAAATCCATACCCGTCCATCTCACCCACCATGTTCGCAAGACCCAGACCATTTGGCATCCTGTGAAGGATCAAAAGGAAAGATTCTACATCAAACCCACTGAGAGGACCGGGCTAAGAATGTAGCAAGAAACGCGTCGTTGAAAATGCCAAACACACGAGGTGTGAGACATACCCCATACATGCAGCCAGCAGGCCTTGGATGAACACTGACGGCCGTCTAGAAGGTCGATGTACCGGACATGAACCATCACAAGGTTAACTATGTCATCCAAGTAGTGCGATGAGGAAATCGGTGCTCAGAAGCTTGTACAATCGCCCGATGCCGGTGGCTCCGCTTATCAATATGCGGCATGCAGAGACTCGTGGCCCAGAGGGCGGCCGACGTTCGTGTATTGGCCCGAGTTGCCTGAACAAGCGCAGTCAGCATGTATTCCACAGCCATACAGAGAGGATCGGGCTTACCGGCAGGACTATAGTTGCAGACTGTATTCCAATTTTGGTCAGGATGATTTACCAAAATAGGTGATTCCGGTGTAACTGGCTCTGACACACCACCTGGGCAATATTGCGTGTAGCAGCCAAGTGATGTCGTCTCTTTCCAGACCATCTGCGAGAAATGACCCCAATTTGGGAAGTTAGCATCGGACGGCGATTCTTGACCGTACAAGTCCTGGTACAGTGGCATCTCGTCGTTGTACCATCTACCTGAGATAGCAGCACCAGTTGAGGTCGTATTCACATTGGCAAGAAGATTCTGGCCGTAACCACCAACACCGACATTGCTGAATAAAGTCAGTATCGAGGATCAAGACTGCTCGGGAGAAAAACTTGCGTGTCGTGCTTCATTACACATCTAGCTGCAAGCTCCTGCGCGGCCGAGGCGAGAGTCTCGTTCCACTGAAGCGGGTCCGCAGAATGGTTGGCACGGTGAATGTTGTGATAATAGAGAACATTGGACTGGAAATTATCACCAGCGGGCGCCTGTTGGACCGGGGCCGGTGCCGGAGCAGCCGCTGCACTCGAGCTTGGGGCTGCAGCTGGGGCCTCGGAGCTCGCGGGTGGAGGTGGAGGCGGAGCTGCAATGGTTGTAGTAGGAGCGGCCGGGGCGGGAGCCTCAGGAGTCGTTGAAGCAGCACTGCTTGAAACCGGGACTATCCTTCCGATCAGAAATAGCTTACTTTGGAGTGGAAAAGCGTACCGACCTTGATAGAATTGGGCACCAGGCGCGGTGGTGGTGGTAGCGGCGACCGCGGCCGCGGCAGCATCCTCAGTCACGTAGGCGACGACCGTGACGATGTCGTACTCGGTCACATAGTCACGCTTCCGGATGATTGGCGAGCTAAACGCGCCGGCGACGAAAAGAGCGGAGAGGAGTGTTGAGGAACGCATGGTGATAAGTTGCGAGTGATTCTTTGCGAGATTGGTACTTTTCTTGAGCTCGTCTGAGATCTCAGATCCCAGAGTTTACGAACGAGTGTATGAACAAAAGGAGTGATGTACGCGATGGCTATTAGAGAGAGACAACGGTCAGTGTACGCTTTAAAAGAGTGATATCGGTTGACAAGAGGGAGTGGAGTGAGGTGAGAAGATGCAAGTGAAGTGAAGGTAGGTGGGTGGGTGTACGATAAGGACTTACTAACGTGTTATGTTCCACAGGCAGTGAATGAGTGAGAGAATGATCTTAGGCCTGGCGTAACGTTCCACGTTCGACGGGTAATGAGTGAATGGCTGCTGTGCACACCTGAAAGAGTGAAAGTGTACAAGAAGCTTGAGAGAAAGGTGCGAGGGACGACTCTTTACCTTACTCTTTGTGTATTGTGGTAGCAAGAGGAGAGAAGGGGAAATGGAACAAAGGGGAGAAGGAGAAGAAGGTAGGTATAGCGATAAAATTGGTGGTAGCCAATCTAATGTAGTTTGATTACTCGCTTGAAACAAGGAGCGGCGCCCGGCAGCTTAAGGCAGTCCAGTACTGTACTGTAGGTAACTTAAGGTAGGTACTGTACCTGTTGTTGAGATTGAAAGAGATCTTGTCACCATCATGAATTTGATCGGGAACAGTCACTTATAGATATGCGCAGCTCTATCATTCTTGAAGCAGAGGATTCCCAACCCCATCTTGAAGCAAAGCGTGTTGAGCATTCCAAAGGTGACACCAGAACACGGAGCAATGAGTGGTGCGATTCTTCAGATGCGCCAAGCTTTTCCAGCCCCTGGCCAATACCCTAGGTAGTACCTGCAAGGTACATGTACATGGACACGTAGTCTGAAACTAGGAGATTACTCAGATATTCTCTGATTGGCTGAGCGCGACTTTGTACCTGACGCTAGGAAGCCCTGACATGGATGCTAGACAAACGTTACCAAGCCTGGACAGTACCAACCTACCCAGGATCCCGGGGTATTGGACTCGGATTAAGGTAGGTAACGACGACAGTTTTATCGCTGAATTCTGAGTGAAACGAATTAATTCATGCAACAGGCATATCTTTACCTGATGTCCGAATGGGAGTTGATGAATACTAGCGTGGGCCCTTCAATGCGGTTAAAACTTCGTACCTGGCTATAACTTATGACATTATTACCCCTGAAACCCAAGGTCGGTTTAGCCTGCTGAGTGAGATTTGGTTCACTGGTTGAGGCCCTAAATCTCATTTCCCCGGTGGTCTTTCCACGTTGCCAGGTAAAGGAATATTATTTGATTAATAATAAATATCGTTACTCTACCAAGGTATTATTGTTACCAGCGACAGGAAGCGCCGACGGGCGATTCCTTCATATCATTAATATGCGCAGGACCCTACCTACCTTAGAGTTACCAATCCTCACCGAATTAAACCTGGAAGCAAGGTGCACATACCATACGTACCTTAGCCTGCATAGACATGCCTGGTTCAATCGCAAACTGAAGCTAGCAAGCCAAAGGTGAGATTGAGTGGTTTGGAGCAGTTACGTTTTGTTTCGTCGCCACGGCAGAGTTACCTCAGATATCTTGATTGTCAATGCGACCCGTGTCGTGTAACCTCCGGTAAATGTGGGATGGGAGACGACTGGTTATGATGTGAACAAAAAATGTGATCGAAGGAGAAAGAATCGTTGTCGGACTCTAGATTGACATCTCGCATTCCATTGTCCCCGACGGCTGCCCGTCTTACAACTACGCAAAGCGATGCTCGGTTAGGGTCTGGTTGCGGCAAGAAAGGATTCCACATCCTAGTACTTCGTACAACAGACCGCCCCATCATGCCTGGTTACCGCTGAAAGCAAAGCTGGCACACTCGGCGATGAGGATTCTTCGTCGCATCATGCACGTCATGGTGGGTAGAGGTCGGCTCACCGCAGCCTTCGCTGGCATCATGTAAAGCGTGCGATGTACCGTAGGAGGTAGGTACAATGGGTAGGTGATGCGTGACCGTAAAGTATGACATCCCGGGCTTTGCAGGCTGCTGTTTAATTCATCAAAGCCCTCATTACAGAAGTGCCGAAACTGATATGTAACAATCCATGGAGCAGTGGATTGCTCTCCGAGGCGGGCGAAGGCACTTTCATGGGTATCTGCTTTGAACCTCGCAGTCTCCTCTAGAGCGTACATGATTTTGTTGCCGTCCAAACGGAGAAGTCGGAAGTCGAACCAGAACTCTTAATGTGATCTCCATAGCTCCACCAAAGTCCGGCACAACAGCAACTCTAGAAATTGCTGACGTCGAGTAAAAGTGTTCGTTACCTGTGGTCCACAGTGCCTTGCTTAACCGAATGTTCCCACTGCAAGCCACCAGATAACCAGATAAGGCCGTGCTACGAGACCGCGACTCCGAGACAATGGTCCCCGAAAATCAGTATGAAGCTCTCGTTAGTATGCAAAGAGCACGTAATCCTCGAAGTGTGATGCCGAAACTGTCACTACGGACAGCGACTCGCTCAATTCCCGATATAACACTTAAATCTTTCGGTGCAGTACCAAATATGACACCAAAATCGCGTCAACTTCTAAGCTCTCGACGAATCCGAGCGCAACAGGTGCGCTTTAGTCGCTCTAAAAAGGCAGCCCTTGTGAGCTCGCAGGAAAGGCCTATATTTGCTGGCCGCTTACCCCGCAAGAAGCCATTCGAAGCTCACCGCTAAACTTGTCCGCAAGTCATGTCTTGTGGTTGAGGTGTGGGTCGCAAAAGATAGTAGAAGGTATGGATCAGGGTGTCACCTTCCGAGTTGCTTGCGCAAGGGTCTGGAGATGCGCTTTGCCAAGCTGTGAGAAACGCAACTTGTTCTTTCTCTAAAGCGTTGTCCGTTGTCCCAATGCGAGCCCTCATCAGCAGCGGATCTGCCAATGCTGCCCAGGTCGTAGCTACCAAGGTGTATCAGGCCACAGCTTCTCCCCCGGGCAAGTATCAACGCAGAGTTCGACCTCGAACAGGCAGATACTGCGGCTGAATGTAACGCTCAAGACTCAGCTTCAATGGGCCAGTCAGCGATCTGAAGCCCGGACACACCTACGTGTGAGAGTAGGTTAAGGCAGAGTGACCTATCGTTCCTGGAAGTTGCCCTAAACCATATTCGTATGGATTCATACCATGAATCGACTGTTGTATTCTTGCTGCGGCACCTGATGGCAGCCCTATGTTCCCACCAGAAGTCTTTGCGGATTTTCGCTGCTCGCCACCTGGCAGCCTCTCTACAGTGCCGCTGAAAGTCTTCGTCAGGTTTTGTTGCTCGTCACCAGGCGACGTCTCTACGTCTGCTATTCTGGGACGCTTTTGCTTCGCCTTCTGATTTTCTAGAGCGTTACCCAGCTCTTGCCTTCTCTTGGAACGGGCTTCAGGATGTGTTGGGGTTAACGAAGTTAGTACTCTTAAGGTATCTTGGTGTAAGGGATCTCCAGTAGCTCCTTCGGCGCTCTGTGATAGATCATCACCTTGACGATGTTTAGAAGGTCGCCCAGGCCTGCAATTAATGTTACCGAAAGCTACTTCTGTGCACCGTGCTTGCTTACGACTTCAGGGGATATACGCATTTCAATATATCGAGTAAATCATTGCTGTGCGCACGTTCCTTCGCCCTGTTGTACGCCTGTCGCGCCGATTCAGGGTGGATCTGGAGGGCGGTTGAAATATCGACCCACGACTTATCGCCAATGTGCCTAGCAGCTACGACTGCTGCGATGATATGTACTGGTAACGGCTTGCCCATGGTTCCTGTCTCTAGGGCAGCTCCATCTTCACAAGAGATATATGTGGCGTTCGGATCGTGGAGAAAGCGGCTCAAGCGAGACGCTTAATCTTTACAACTGCACGCTTGTGTCGAGAGACCTCTTCTCCGGTTGCAATCCTCGACGTCTTTGGGCCCATTTCTATTCATTCTTTTCAGAGAGCATAGCAGCTGCTCTCCGCATTCGTTGTCCTTGGGGCCTGTGTTGCCCCTTTCGCGCTCTTAGATCGAGCCCTGCACCAGACTATCCTTTCGCCATGTCCACCACAGCTATCTCTCCCGCACAACGCAAGAATATTTTGAAGGTCCTATTCATATCATTACTACTTGACTTAGTATGCGATTTATCGATGACCAAAGATTACACCTGCTGACGGCGCATACCTTAGATATCGTTCACTTTCATACTCCCTCTGTTCCCAAAGCTACTCGAGTTCTATCGCAATCTTGAGGCACCTACCGAGAGCTCGAACTCCGTCCTCGACCGCGTCCTATCCGGGCTTAATGCATATAAGAACTCCTTTTCTCGCCCTATCAACGATCGTTATGACATTGTGCTTTTGGGCGGTGCACTCGGGTCTCTCTTCTCCTTCCTCCAAGCCCTGGCATCCCCTATTATCGGCACTCTCTCCGATAAGTATGGGCGTCGAACAGCTCTATTATGGTCAATGGCTGGTAACCTAGCCTCGGTGGCGCTTTGGGTAGCAGCAACAGACTTTCGTACTTTTCTGGCCAGTAGGATTGTTGGAGGCCTTAGTGAAGGCAATGTGCAGCTCGCCACTGCCATCGCAACAGATATCAGCGACGACAAGCAGCGCGGAGCAACGATGGCATTGATAGGCGCTTGCTTCTGCATTGCCTTTACATTTGGCCCAGCGCTTGGTGCCGCCTTGTCGACCGTTACCACTGTGGCCGCGAACCCTTTCGCAACCGCCGCAGGTTTTTCCCTCATCCTCATCATGGTCGAGACTATATACCTGTATTCTTACCTACCAGAAACGCTCCCGTCTTCTCGTGCGAAACCCACAGCGAACGCATCTTTATCGAAGAAAACCCCAGTTCCACCGCGACAATGCACGAATTCCCACCTCCTCCTCAACTTCACCCACTTCATATTCGTACTCTTCTTCTCTGGAATTGAGTTCTCCCTTTCCTTTATGACCTATGACCTTTTCGGCTACACTTCCTCCCAGAATGGTCGTCTTCTAGGCTTCATCGGCCTCATCGCCTCCATCCTCCAAGGCACGGTCACCCGCCGCTTGCATCCACTGAGAGTGGTGCAGCTAGGCGTCTCAGCTTGCGCTATGAGCTTCTTTCTCCTGGGACGAGTCAGCACGCAGACGGGCTTATACATCGCGGCCAGTATGCTGGCGGTCACCACGGCTACTGTGGTCACCGGCTTAAACAGTTTGAGCAGCTTTGAGGCTGGAGAAGGCGAGAGAGGCGAGAAATTGGGGAACCATAGGAGCTGGGGTACGTTTTCCTATCCCGGTCTTCATATATCCAAGATTACCCACTGATTTTGGCGCTATAGGTCAAGTCGGAAGGTCATTGGGTCCATTGATATTTTGCTCGTTGTATTGGTGGGCAGGCAGGGATGTCGCATACGCCATTGGAGGCGTGGGCATGGTCGGCGTTTGTGCAGTTGTCTTTGGGGCCCTAAAAGCTCCTGTGAGCTCCCTCGCCACGAAAGCGAAGCCATCATGAGCTTTGTCACCTAATTTCTAAATGATCTAATCATCCACCCTCTACGTCTATCACGAGTATTCGTTGTTACAGCAAGCTGACCTTGACTATGCCTATTCAGATTAGGATTTGAGAGTGAATAAGAGTGCTCGTTCAGACTATTATTGAACGTCTCTAAGGCTATAAACAAACTACCGCTTTTGGATGATGTGCATCAATCTTCGTCGAACATCGGTTAAGCTGCTTAACCAGTCTCATTTACTCGGTAAACAAAGCCCTGGGGCTCTTTGAGTGATATCGCGGCCATATGAACTTGCGACCTCAATGTGATCTTTCAGTCGCGACAGAAATAACATCGGAACATAAGGTAGGGCAAGCCTACAGTAGAGGTCCCCGACGCGGAACATCCCGCTCCTCCACCAATACCCAAACAATACCCAAACACCCCTCGACCAGTTTCACACCACCATCCACCACTACCCCACGATGGCCTCGCAAAAACTATACCCCCGGCCGACCCTAAAGCGCATCATGCGCGCCCACACGAAGATGAACGTCGGAAAGAACGTAGACATTCTGGTCCGTCCTCTCTTCCCCCATCTCCGTGCACGACAATCGGGAACAAGAGATGGACAGGAGGCATCCAGGCTAACAAGGAGGGGTAGATTTTCTTAGATTATATCCTCTTCCTACGCGAGTACGGTTCTCCCTCTGCTGTCGCGTACTGGCTCGATCCGTCCCCGGCAGTCGGCGCCTCCTTCTCAGCCGGGAGCGGATGGGATATGCGGTCTGTGGGACAGGCGACTGACGCGCGCTGTGGGTAGTTTGATGCGCGAGGCAACGATTTACGAGAAAACGCGCAGTGGGCGGGGAAAGGGCGGGAAAGCTGGGAGTGGCATCACGGGAAGGGGCGTGAGAAGGGTCGTTGAGGTTCGTGTTCTTGTATTTTCTTCTCTTTGCACGGTTGCTCGTGGTGAAGCTTGAGGATGAGGAAGGGAGGAAGGGGAATGTAGTAGTTGGGATACTGATGGAAGGTATAGGGTAGTTTGAGGAAATTCAAGGGTTGAGTTGCAGGAGCAGGGCAGACGTGGTGGGTGAGTGGACTGGAGGCGTTATAGGAAAGGAGATGGATGCCCTGATGTGGTACTGGGGATTTTGGTGGCATTCTCTGGCCTGGAGTTCTAGGTTGAGATACCCGATATATGGTCTGTCAGAGAAAGGAGTAGGAATCCTCGGCCTCTTCCAGATTGCAATACGTCGTCTTCCGAGTACAGTCAATAACTTATGCTGCAACACATGGTACGCATTTGGGTGCCCTCCAGGATGGTCGGTCAAGTCA
>JAABUU010001453.1_pt1 | contig 39852 bp, 38 predicted proteins | sample 5559301 | NCBI WGS metagenome assembly JAABUU01 (sample SAMN10711884, study PRJNA513360) | rock metagenome | isolation source: Antarctica rocks | place: Antarctica: Victoria Land, Richard Nunatak white | reverse complement strand
TTGACGGGACGCGCCCTGTCATGGTAAGAACGTAGTAGCAGGATGACGAAGGAGATACCCTATGCCGCATGATCAAGAGCCTGAGCGTGATGCATGGTATGGGGGTCGTGTGACTGGGCAATCTCCATCTGCCAGCGCTGGACGAACCAGGTGATGATCTGCGTGGGATCAGCCTCCTGGTCGGTGCACAGGAGGGCCTGGGTAGGAAACGTGCCGGCTGGATCACGCAGGAGGACCCAGCGCAGCGGGACGACCGGCTGACCGGGATGATGCCAGACGGCCGTGCCCGTGACGATCTGGATCGCCCGGTCACGTGTCCCATACCACAGCGGCACCTGGATCGTCTGCCAGGTGGTCGCGGGATCGGCCGCGCGCTGGGCCAGAGAGGGGAGGCGGTCTCCTTTGATGCGCGGGCGTCCTCTCTGTCCTGGCTGACGAGGCGGGGCCGGAGCGAACAGACGAGCGTCGAGGCGCAAACGAGTCACGACCGTGGCGGCCCCGCGCGTGGCGGCGAGAAAGTCCAGGACCGCATAGGCGCTGTCGCCGACCACGACGAGGGGGCGCTCAGGAGACCAGCGGTGGAGGAGCAGGAGCAGTTGGCGTGCCCAGTCGGTGACGGTCTTGTGCCGCTGTCCGTGCTCCTGATCATAGCGCTCTGAGGGCGCGAGCGCACTCAGGACGGGCAAGGCCCAGGTCCGACCGGCCCAGGGGATCGGGACCAGGAGCATGACGCAGACCCAGCGCAGGGCCCGCACTTTGACACAGTGTCCTTGACTTGAGCGCACGGGATCCCGGTAGATCCCGGCCGCCGTGATCCGCAGACCGCGTCGTCGTTCCAGCGTCTCGTCGATGCCAAAGACGAGGGGGCCGGTCGGCGCGAAGGTGCGGACCACCAAACGTAGGAGGATGCGCCCCGCTGCGATCCCCGACCATCCCACCCGGCTCAGGACCCGGTGGTATGCCTGATATGAGCGCTCTTGATCCCGTCCCAGCACGCGCAAGATCGCGCAGATGGTCCGCTCGCCTGGGGCCAGGATCGCCCCCACTAGCAGCACCGACACCCGCTCCCAGGTCCGCCGATAAAACAGTGGCGCAAACGCCGAGAGATACGCTATCGTGAAGCCAGGCAGAATAGACATACAGGTCCTTTCGTGTCACCGAAATCTCTGATGTTTATTCTGCCGCTTCTCTATTAAAAAAGGGGGAAGTCTAGCTAAGGGCTCACCAAGAAATAAGGTAGTCAACTTTCCGGCCGATTCATCCATGAATCGGCCGGAAAGCCGGAGAGGTTATTTTCTGGCAGACCCTTTAACAGCATCGGAGGACACGACGATGGCGAGATCGTTCAACCAGCTGACCTTGGTCGGGTATCTCAGGCGCGATCCAGAGAGCACGATGACGCCGACCGACGAGAAGACGAGAGGAAGAGGGATGTCACGACAGCGACGGTCTGGTCTGCCTCTCAATGTTCGGCAGAACCGCCGAGGTCGCCATGCAGTATCTCGCGACGGGGAGCTACGTCTACATTTGTGAACGCTACGCGAAATTCCGCCATTTGATACGATAACTGACGGCCACTCTGGGTCGCTATTTCCGATGCTCATGTCATAGTCCTTGCTGCTTGGAAAAAATAATTCGCTGTGGCCCTTGTAGGGCCGATAGAAAGCAGGGGGAGCATGGCGGCGGTTATCGTATCAAGTGGCCGTAAATTGAGTAGCGTTCACATACATTGACGGGTCGCTCACCCTACGCGAGTACACAGAACGTGAAGGCAACCGGCGAGAGGTGCTTGAAGTGCGGACGCGCGATCTACGGATGCTCAACAAGGTCGGCGAGCGTGGGGAAACACCCGCGCGGGTGCCCAATCCTGCGGTTAACGCGCCGCCGACCCCCCACAACGTGTCGCTTTAGGACGCCCCAGGGGAGTGGCCATGGCAGCCACTCCCCTGAAGGGCAACATCGAGATGGTGCGCGGGCCGAGCCGGAGAGAAGAAGTGTATGATCCGCCCCATTATCCTTGATTGGCCGTGCTACATAAAACACGGTGCCTGCCCGTACCGCTAAGGGGCGCGCGTTCTTTGGGCCATCACCAGGGCACCGATGTGTGTGAGTTAAGATGCAACCCGCTGCATAATAATATAATAATGTAGTTGCCTGTCATAGCAGGTCTCTGCCGTGAATTCGGCCAATAACCTGCGCGTTTCGGATAGTTAGCTTCGCTATATGAGAGCATCTAGTAGAGGCGATCGAGCGCCTGCTTCTGGGTTCAGCCTGCCAGCTTTCGTAATCCGCACAGGTTCGTGCGAAACGTGATCAACTCTGAACTGACGCTGTAGTGTTCGGCGATCTCCATGGGAGTGAAACCTTGTTTATAGAGAGCGAGCAATCCGCATTTGGGCGCGAGAGTCGCACTGCCGAACCAGTAGGCTTCCATCTCGGTGCGTGCATCGTAGGTCCGCGCCATCAAGCCCGTCATTGAGTCGGTCGCGATCTGGCTCGGCGCATGGTGCAGATGGATGTGCGCTACCTCCTCCATCAAGGTCGCTTGGCGCCGACGTGGACTATGGCTGGGGTTTAGGATCGTTACAATAATGCCATTTGGGAAATGGCACGTTAATCCCGACCACTGCGTGCCATGCTCACGCACGAGGGCCTGTCGCGTTGCGGCTGGTAAGTGGACCAGATCGTCGGAGTATGTGACATCAATGCCGAGCCAGTCGGCGATCGCAATAGAGTCGACCGGCTCATCAGGGCTGAGGCCGAGAAAGGCACGAAAGCCCTGAGCTTCACGCTCGATCAAATGCTTGAGCTTGTAGGTGGGAATCGTTGAGGCAAAGTACGTCATACGCTCGTGATCAGCAGATTAAGGTTCGCGCCCGGCAAATTGCGTATAGGCAGCCTCGAAGATGGCTGCTAGGCGTTCGGCTGCATCCGCGGACAGCATGGGGTCGGCGCGTAGATGGACCGCCACCTTCTCTGGTGTTGACCCATGGCGGGGCCGCTCGCTATCCGGTGGATCAAGGAGCAGCTTTTCGATCGGTATTTGTAACCAGCGCGCCAGTGCCACCAGTGCATCTGTGTCGGGGGCGTGACCTCTCTGAACGCGTGAGAGCGTGGCCGGACTCACTCCAGCCTCCTTCGCGGCCTCCCGTAAGTTCGGACGCGACGCGACTTGGCGCTGCACCAAGTGAGCAAGCACGTCAGTATTAATTTCGCTGGCCATAACGGTTTCTTCTCCTCTTGCCATTGGTAGTATGCCTCTTTTGTTTCACAGCTGCAACTAGCATCCTGTTTCTGGTGTGGATTATACTGGCTATATTGTTTCAGATGTGATACAGTGATGGAAACGGGATGCTGGCACTTTATGCTAGCGCGTTTCGACAGTGTAGGAAGGGGAGAACCAATGGTCACCGACGCAGCCAACGAGCAGGCCAACCACGACACTCACACCCAGGTCATGATCACCGTCAATGCCACGGAGATCACGTTCCATCAGCATGATGCGACCGGCGCGTACATCAAGCAAACAGCAATCAGCCAAGGGGTGCAGATCGAGCCGGATTTTCCGCTCTTCCTGATCCGTCATGGCCACCCTCTGCGCCAGATCGCTGACACTGAAACGGTTGAGTTGCACGATCGCGAGGCTTTCCGCGCGGTTCCCGATGACGACAACTCGTAAGGGCACAGCAATGACACCGGAGGTTGAAGCAGCCATCGAGGAACTGCGTGTCCAGTATCCTTCGCAGACCATTGACGTCACGCCAAACGCACAGGGCGGCGCCTATGTGCTCATGGACGATCTGCCCCTCGGAGACCAGTACACACCGGCGCGTAGCTGGGTCGGCTTTGTGATCGGCTTCCAGTATCCGTATGCCGATGTCTACCCGCATTTCCTGGATGCACAGGTGCGGCGTACCAATGGGCAGGCGATAGGAGTAGGCTTTAGCGGGCCGACCACATGGCACAATCGTCAGGCGCTACAAGTATCCCGCCGGTCAAACCGTTGGAACCCGGCGACGGATTCAGCGGCCATGAAGCTGGCTAAAGTGCTCGACTGGGTGCGTACGCAATGAACGAGCCGGTCTCGCTCACAATAGACAGCACGCTGTTTCGTCGGCTCCACGATCATCTCTTCCCCGGCGATGGCGACGAACATGGCGCCGTCATCGCTGCGGGGATTGTGCACAGTGCGCGAGGCACGCGCTTGCTAGCGCGGGATGTCTTCCTCGCACGAGACGGCGCTGACTATGTGCCCGGTTCCCATGGCTATCGGGCGCTCACAGCCCATTTCGTGGCCGAGGTGTCGGACTACTGTGCGCGGGAGAACCTCTGCTATCTTGCCGTCCATTGCCATGGTGGTGATGACGCCGTGGAGTTTTCCGACGTCGACATGGCCTCGCACGAGCGCGGATATCCAGCTCTTCTCGCTATAACCAACGGCGGTCCTGTCGGCGCACTCGTCTTCGCACACAACGCTGTTGCCGGTGATATCTGGACGCCGCACGGGCGCTTTCGCCTCCATCATCTCACGGTCGTCGGCCCTCATATCCGCCAGTTGTACCCGACTCCACGGAGCCGCCCCCGTGCAGTCGATCCTATCTATGATCGCCATGCACGCCTATTCGGCGACCTGGGGCAAGAGATTCTTTCTAACGTGAAGGTCGGCATTATCGGCTTGGGTGGTGGCGGTTCGCTGCTGAATGAGTGGCTGGCGCGCCTTGGTGTTGGCCATATCGTTGCCGTCGATTTTGACCGCATCGACCGTACAAATCTGCCACGCGTGATGGGTGCGTTGCACCGTGACGCGTTGACACGGCTCGCGTCATGCAAAATCGCCTGGCTACGAAAGCTTGGCCAACGCTACGCACGTCACAAGGTGTCTATTGCCCGTAGGGTTGCCATACAGGCGAACCCGGCTATCCGGTTCGATGCGGTCGTTGGCAGTGTGCTGGATGAATCAACTGCTCGCCTCCTAACCGATGCCGACTTCCTCTTCCTCGCCAGCGACTCCATACAGAGTCGCCTCGTCTTTAATGCGCTTGTACAGCAGCATCTCATCCCCGGTGCCCAGATCGGGGTCAAAGTCCGGGTTGATCAGCACACACACGTCGTCGGTGATATCATCGTAGCCACGCGCGTCGTCCTGCCAGGGCCAGGTGGCGGATGCTTGCACTGCCATCACTTGATCTCACCTGCGCGCCTACAGCAGGAGGCACTCAGTGATGGGGAGCGGCGCGCCCAGCGGTATATTGATGCCGACGAGGTGGCTGAGCCTAGCGTCGTGACCTTCAATGCGCTGTCGGCCGCACAGGCAGCAACCGATCTGATGATGATGTTCACCGGTTTGTACGACGACCACACAGCGCTCCCGCATCTCATGACCTTCGCGCGCGAACGTGTGCGAAGCGAGGTCACACCACTTATAGATACACAGTGCCTCGATTGCGGCAACGTACCGCGAAGCCGGCGCGCTCGTGGTGATCGCCACCGCCTCCCATGCCGGGCATAAGCAGCCGAACGTCGGACAATAACAATGACGGCAGCGCTGGCTAGGCCAGCACACGCGGCGGTACCTGTGCCGTCGATTTATGGACACAATGCCGCTGGCTGCTGTGACAATGAACAGGAATCTCGCAGCTATGGATATTGGCGGGTAGCGTGAGTCTGTGCCACAAGAGGGGCCGCTCCTAGATGTGTTGAAGACGTTTCAACTGTCTCCGGACCGCGAGAACATGCCGGAGACACAACTCCACCGTAACCGCGCATGAATACAGAGCCAGGCGACCCTCACGTCGCTTCCACGTTCAAGAGTCATAGACTGACCAGCGCTAGTCGTGCTCGCCGGTGGCGCACTTGCGCTACTGTTGGATTGTTGGATGATCGACATGCCCTCCCGTCATCCATTGTTGTCACTGGATCGATGTCGGGAACGTGTTTCCGTCGCGACTATCATGAGTATATAGGTGGTCAACGCTGCCGCCTGCGACATAGCCTATCGTCGCTACTGCCTATTCCTTGTTATACTCGTGGTAGTCATGCGACACGAGACCGGCCCACGGATCTCTGGCATGGTGACATGCCCCCCGAGAACTCTACCAAGTAGACTGTGAGTCCGAGCCTCTTGAAAGGGGACGGACATGAAGGGACGATTCAGCGAAGAGCAGATCATCGGGATACTGCGGGAGGCCGAGGGGGCGTCCTCGAATATAGAGGTGTGTCAGGCGCATGGGATTGCGGAGCACACGTTGTACCGGTGGAAGAAACAGTACGGCGGACTCTGCGTGTCGGAGGTACAGCGACTCAAGACGCTCGAACAAGAGAACGGGCGGCTGAAGCGGCTGGTAGCAGATCAGATGCTGGCGAACGAGGCTTTGAAAGAGGTCCTCGTAAAAAGGGGGCTCCTGTGAGTGCGCAACGCAGCGTGGTGCGGGACCTCCAAGGAGCGGGTCTGGGGGAGCGCGCCGCCTGTCGTGTGGTCGGGATAGATCGCACGAGCTACCGGTATCAGGGCACATCCACGACCGACGACGCGACCGTGCGAGAGCGAATACAGGTTCTGGCGCACCACCATCGCCGGTACGGGTATCGCCGCATCACGGCGCTGCTGCGACGGGAGGGCACGCGGATCAACCACAAGCGCGTCTGGGCGATCTGGCGGGCGGAGGGGTTGCAGGTCCCGCGTCAGCGCGTCAGGAAACGGCATCGGGGTTCTGGGACCGGACTCCCAACAGCGGCCCGTCATCGTGGCCACGTCTGGACGTACGACTTTGTCTTTGATCGAGCAGAGCGGGGACAGACGCTCAAGATGCTCACCGTTCTGGACGAATATACGCGCGAATGCCATCAGATCCGCGTCGGTCTCTCGTTGACCTATCACCAGGTCATAGAGACGTTAGGCGAGCTCGTCGCGGCCCACGGCGCTCCCGGTTACATCCGAAGCGACAACGGAGGGGAGTTCATCGCGGAGCATCTGCGGTCCTGGCTCGCCGAGGCCGGCCTTGCCACGATCCACATCACGCCGGGTCATCCCTGGGAGAATGGCTATATTGAGAGCTTCAACGGGAAGCTGCGAGACGAGTGTCTCAACGAGGAGATCTTCTGGAACGTGCAGCATGCTCAGGTCGTGATCGAGCACTGGCGCCGACACTATAACGAGGAGCGGCCGCATAGCTCTCTGGGCTACCTGACCCCCTCCGAGTTCGCATCTACCACGCACACGCAAGGAACGATTCTACTAGGAAAAAAGATGGGCAGTGCTTTGGACTGACTTTATACCTGGTAGAGATTACGGGGGCGGGTCAATGGTATGCGGGTACGGACGGTTGACTGCATAGGAGCGGCAATGGAAGCACGAACCTTTATGACGCCGGACGACCACGAGGACGACCTTGCCCACGTCGTCGCCCGCATCCGCGCCAAGAGCCGGGGACTACCCCTGTCCACACCGTCAACCGATGTCGTTGCGTCCGTTATCGCCCATCTCTACAACGAGGAGCCGCTGAGCGACGCGGATCTTGCCGAGCATGAGCGCCTCTGGCATGCGGTCCAGGACGAGATGCGTGGTCGTGACCAAGCCAATGAGAGTACCGAGGGACTCTTGTAGCGCGGGTGGCAGACTACCTCGTCGATACAAACCATCTCAATCGGTTACTTGATCCCGGGCATCCGTTCCGGGCGCGGTTCGTCGCCCATCTTGGAGCGGGTGATACCTTCTCCATCATCCTGCCGATCATCGCCGAAACGATGTTCGGATTCAGCATCCTCCCGCGCATGGCCCGCAATTGGACAGAGTGGCACACGATCCGCCCCTCTCTCGTACTGCTCCCGCTTGACGAAACAGACGCGCTTGATGCGGCGGCGCTCCAGGTGGCGCTACGCCGTCAGGGACGGCAGCTGGCCACGGTGGACGCTCTTATCGCCACGACCGCCTTGCGCTATGACCTGATGCTCCTGACGACCGATGGCGACTTTGCCGGGGTGCCGACACTGCACGTCGAGAGCTGGCTGCCTTGACACACCCCCCCGCCAGCGAGACGCTTTTTTGACGATATCCGTCAGTCATGATCCCCGATCGCCCGGCGCCATACCTGCGCTGTCAGGATCATCGTCCAGCCTGTTCCCCACTGCGCAGGCGTGCCGCAGCGTACCTCACCGCCGTACCGTTCACAGCGGTACGATATAAGGGTGGAGCACGCGGCTGTCGCGGGAGAGAGCGCTGCTGAGTACTACCGCCACCCCTCACACAGCTATTAGACCCAGATAGGCGAAAGTCAACGGAGACAAACGATGGGTGCGACCGTCCCAGACACGGCCACGGCCACGGCCACGCAGGTGCCCCTGGCGACCCTGGAGGCCGTGCTCGAGCGCATCACCTATGCGAACGACGAGACCGGCTACACCGTCGCCCGCGTCGCGACACGCGGCGGGGGCAGCGACCTGCTTACGGTGGTTGGCTCCCTCCTCGGCGCGCAGCCCGGCGAGAGCCTCCGCATGCAGGGCGTGTGGAAATCGCATCCACAGTACGGTCGGCAGTTCGAGGTGCGCGGCTACACGACGGTTCTCCCCGCGACCATCCAGGGTATCCGCCGCTACCTCGGCTCCGGCCTCATTAAGGGGATTGGCCCCAAGATGGCCGAGCGCATTGTCGACCGCTTCGATGCGGACACGCTCCGCGTCATCGAAGAGGAACCCGGCCGCCTGATTGAGGTGCCGGGGCTGGGTCCCAAGCGCACCGCGATGATCGGGCGGGCGTGGGAGGAGCAGAAGGCGATCAAGGAGGTCATGCTCTTCCTCCAGGGCGTCGGCGTCTCCACCTCGCTTGCCGTGCGCATCTACAAGACGTACAAGGACGCAAGCATATCCGTGGTCAAAAACGAGCCGTACAAGCTCGCTGGCGACGTGTGGGGCATCGGCTTCAAGACGGCGGACAAGATTGCCCAATCCATGGGCATCCCGCACGACAGTCCCGAGCGGGTCAAGGCCGGCCTCCAGTTCGCACTCTCCGAGGCAAGCGACGAGGGGCACTGCTATCTGCCCGAGTCTGACCTAATCGCCACGGCAACCGAGATCCTGGGCGTCGAGGCGGCGCTTGCCGAGACATGCCTGGAGGAGCTATCCGGCGAGGAGGGGGTCATGATGGAGTACCTCCCGGACGATAGCGGCGAGACGGTGACCGCCGTCTACCTCGTACCCTTCCATCGCGCCGAGGTCTCGCTAGCGAACGGGCTACTACGTCTGCTCACCGCGCCCGCAGAGCGGCTCACTGCGTTCGCGCCCGTAGATTGGGAGAAGGCGGTCGCGTGGCTGCACACGGCGACCGGGAGCACGCTTGCACCCGCGCAAGCGGAGGCGGTCCAGCTAGCCCTCACGCAGAAGGTCGCGGTCCTCACCGGTGGCCCCGGCTGCGGCAAGAGCTTCACGGTGCGCTCAATCGTCGCCCTGGCGAAGGCGAAGCGGGCGAAGATCATCCTGGCCGCGCCGACGGGACGGGCGGCCAAGCGCCTCTCGGAACTCGCGGGGATGGAGGCCTCCACGCTGCATCGCCTACTGCAACTCCGGCCGGGTGGCGACGCCGCCTTCGACCGCGACAACCCGCTCGACGCCGACCTCGTGGTGGTCGACGAGGCCTCGATGCTGGACGTGCTCCTGGCCAATACGCTGGTCAAGGCCATCGCGCCCGGCGCGCATGTCCTCTTCGTGGGCGACGTGGACCAGCTACCGAGCGTCGGGGCCGGGGAGGTGCTACGCGACCTGCTCGGGGCCCGGGTCATCCCCAGCGTCCGCCTGACGCAGATCTTCCGCCAGGCCCAACAGAGCGGGGTCGTCACCAACGCGCACCGGATCAACGCCGGTCAGATGCCCGTCACGCGGGAGCTACCCGACTTCTTCCTCTTCGCCGAGGACGACAACGAGCGCGTCGCGGACCTGACGGTGGACATCGTGGCCAACCGGCTACCTCGCCGCTTCGGTCTTGACCCACGCCGCGACGTGCAGGTGCTCTGCCCGATGCACCGCGGACCGGCCGGCGCGGGCGCGCTCAACGAACGCTTGCAGGAGGCGCTGACGCCGGCAACGCCGGGGGTGCTCGAGCGGCGTTACGGCGGCCGTGTCTATCGGACGGGCGACAAGGTGACGCAGATCCGGAATAACTACGACAAGGGGGCGGCCGGCGTCTTCAACGGCTCGGTCGGCGTCGTAACCGGCCTGTCCCTAGAGAATCAGGAACTGCGCGTTTTCATGGATGACGAGGAGGAGATCGTCTACGGCTTCGACGAATTGGACGAGTTGACCCACGCCTACGCAGTGAGCATCCACCGCAGTCAGGGAAGCGAGTACCCGTGCGTCGTCGTCCCGCTGACAACGTCGTCCTGGCTGATGCTTCAGCGCAACCTGCTGTACACGGCGGTCACGCGGGCGAAGCGCCTCGTGGTGTTGGTCGGGAGCAAGCGCGCGCTGGCGAAGGCGGTGCGGACGGAGGGTGCGGGGCGACGGTATACGGCGCTCGCCGAGCGGCTGCGTCGTGGGCGTGCAAAGGTTACGTCGCTCCACCCAGCGGCACGGTATTCAGGCATGCACGACGAGCGGCGCGTGGCAGAATCGCGCCAGCACTATACGTCCGAGCCCGACTGACACCGCTGCGTCACTATCCCGTCATGGCAACGGATCGCGCCCAGGATGCATGACATGGGTGCGGCCCTGAGACGGACGCGTCGACGACGAATGAGGGGGCGGCCACCGGGGTCAGGGCTCCCGATATCCGGCCTCGTGCGCCTTAATGAGTTCTTCCACAGGATCGGGCAGACGCGTGAAGTCGACGCCTTGACGGCGTAGGTCCTCGTGAATGGCTGCCGTACGTTCGCGCGCCCGCCGTACCTTCTCCGGAGTCAGTGGTCCAAGAAAGTCGTCAGCGGCAAGCGATGGGTCATGCGATGTGTCCATGTGAGGACCTCCTCCATCCGGTATACAACAGGCCTGCCACGCGAGCGCGCGGCCGTTGTCCGTTGATAACGGGCGACCGCGCAGGGGTGACGACATGTGCCCGGCCCAGGAGGGCGCCACCAGCACCGGTCGGCTCACTCTGTGCCCGATCAGACCGACGGTCACTCCGCTCGGTCACAGTGCATGTCCACCGGTGCAGGGGACGCAGGCCGTGGCGGTAGAGAGGGCCACGCCATGTCCTCTTTGCGCGCCCACGCTGGCCGTTTACAAGTGACCATTAAGTCACGTATAATAGGGTATGGCTGATGATGATCTGGTCTTTAAGGCGCTCGCCGACCCGACGCGGCGTTTCCTGCTCGACCGGCTCTTTGAGCGTGACGGCCGCACGCTCACCGAGTTGGAGTCCGAGCTGGAGATGACCCGCTTCGGCGTCATGAAGCACCTGCGCGTCCTCGAAGACGCGGGCCTCGTCGTCACCCGCAAGGCGGGTCGGGAGAAGTTGCACTACCTCAACCCGGTGCCCATCCGCCTGATCCACGACCGGTGGATCGACAAGTACGCCGAGCGCCGGGTGTCGGCGCTCATCGACCTCAAGACGGAACTGGAGAACAACGCATGACCAACGCAGCAGCGCCCACGACAACCACCCAGGTCTACCGCGTCTATATCAAGGCTACGCCACAGGCGATCTGGGACGCCATTACCACGGTCGAATGGACGCAGAAGTTTGGGTATGGCGGCCCCACCGAGTATGATCTTCGGCCGGGTGGAGCGTTCCGCGCCCTGCCGAGTGAGGAGATGCGCGCGGGAGCTGCCACGATGGGATTCACGCTCCCGGATGTCCTGGTCGACGGTGAGGTGATCGAATCCGACCCGCCGCGCAAACTGGTCCAGACGTGGCGTAGCCTGATGGACCCCTCGACGGCGGCCGAGGGGTTTACGCGCCTGACGTACGAGATCTCCGCTGGGGGGAAGGGCGTCTCGCAGCTGACCTTGACCCACGACCTCACCAGCGCCCCACACACCGCCGAGATGGTGCGCGGCATGGGTGACGTTGAGCAGGGCGGCGGCGGCTGGGCCTGGATCCTGAGTGATCTGAAGACCCTCCTGGAGACCGGCGCGGCATTCACTAAGTAACGCGACGCGGCGGAGACCCTACCTGTGCAGGGTTTCCGCCAGGAGCGTCCCCTGTTGGGCGACCGCGAGCCGTGATCCGCGTACTGCGGCGCGCATATGAATCGAGTGGAGGAACTCATGGAAAAGGTCTACGAGATCTATATCAAAACGACGCCAGAACGCCTCTGGGAGGCAATTACCAACAGTGAGATGCGGAGCAAGTACAACTTTGGCGCCCGGATCAGCTCGGATTGGACGCCAGGATCACGTATGACAATGAGCAACCCGCACAGCGGCAACCTCTTGGGAGAGGGCGAGAACCTCGAGGTCGACCCGCCGCGCCGGCTCGTCCAGAGCATGCGGGCGCTCTGGGGTGAGGATGTAAAGAGTGAGGGCACCTCACGCGTCACCTGGGAGATTGAACCGGTCGGCGACTCTTGCCGCCTGATCGTCACCCATGACGAGCTGCGTGAGGGTGCGAACGAGCAGCTCTATGGCGGCTGGCCGATGATCCTCTCGGGCCTGAAGACGTTGCTGGAGACGGGCGAGATGTTGACCACGCCGGGCTCGCTGATGTATAGCAGCCCAAGCCCGTCCGTGGGGGAGCGGTGAGGAGCGCCGGCCACTGATGCGTAGTAATCGCGCATCAAGCGCAGAACGATACGTACATCGATGTACGCCTGGGTGCAGGTGGCAGATTCTCGACGAGCGCGCCGATCTCGTGAATCCTTCGTACAGGTTCATGTGTTTGACGGGTTCAGCTGTTCTACTTCGCGCCCGGGCTCTTTCGGAGGATTAGGCGCATACCCAAGGTCAGATCAACGTAGACATATTCCATAAGCACGAAGTTTTCCTGGAACCAGTCTCGAAGCGATGCGCCGCAAATGATACGCGCTGTTCGGTTGGGGTTGCTATGCCGGTCGATACGGCCAGGAATGGTGTCCGCTTCATTGTCACCTAATTGGACGTCGATGAGTCCCTCATCCCGGCGTACATAACGATCGTAGTCGACCGATACGTTGAAAAACCCTTTCTGGTAATAGGTCGGCTGCAACTGCAGGCGGAAGACGGCCATTTTATTTTCCTCCCCATTATTAGTCGGTCGTGCGGCATCGGGAACCAGGGCAACGACTGGCATAGGTACGGGCCCAGACGGTTGAAAACGAGCCGCGTGGCTGAAGCCATAGTGGCCGGTGCCATCGGCCTCAAACAACAGCTGCCACGGTTCGCCGTCTGGCGTGAAGGTATTGACGACAAAAGGCTCGGCTGCCGCAATGATCCTATCTTGAACCTCTAGAGTCGGCACATCTGCAGGGCGCGGTGCCCGGTCTGCCAGGCGATATGGTTCAGTGTCCTGTACTTCGTCCACCGTGAAACCTAGTCGCTCGAGGGATGCCGCGGCTCGCTGCGATGTGATGACCTCGCCTCTTGGCAAGGCAAAGCCGATAGCATAGGCTTGTTTGACCGGATATGCCTCTCCCGCGATGACCGTATAGTACTTTCGAATATCGCGAGGCTTCACGCCTTTGAGCCGCTCTGTCACGTTGTCTCGCGACACATGATAGATCCGGCCATTGATCATGAACTGGAGGTTCGCGTCGTTACGTGGCCCTTCCATTAATCGCGTCATTAATAGGCTCCTTCCCTAACATTTCTTATAAACATTTCTATCAGAATAAATCGTGCGACGAACTTGCTGTCGCTGTCAAGCCATTCGGGAAGTGGCGAAGTGGTAGAAGGAGAACCTACTTCGCGCTTCGGCGCGGACCCCGAGATTGTGTCGACGCGCCCGGAACGCGATATAGCTTGGTCGGTATGCCCATGCTCTTGCTGTACGGGTCGACGTCGTCACCCCCGCGTACCTGACACTCTTTCACATATGGCATAACAGTTCAGAATATGATCGGTTGTTGCTACAATAGGTACGGGAGTTTGGCGGTAGAAAGGGTCAGCTGTGCCCGAGCGTTACGTGAGCTTAACCGAGGCGGCGATCCATAAAGGCGTCCATTATCAGACGGTGCGCCGCGCCATCGCTCGCGGCGCCCTCAAAGCGCAAAAAGTCGGCGGGGGTGTCATAATCGCAGCCTCCGATCTCGACGGCTGGCAGCCTGAGTACACGCACGCGCCGCGTCATCCCCGGTGGGGTGCGCCGCGACCGGTTCTCAAGACTGACCTGCCCGCGAATGACGCACAGGGCCTTCGCCATACGACGGAGACGCGCGAGGATCGCAAGCGGTAGACGTACGGGCCATCCAACCAGGTTAGCTTAGCGGCTGGTCGGCGCACGAGAAGGGATAGAGCAGACAATGGACGTTTTCCAGTTACGCGGGACGGTTGTCGACCAGTACAGCGCGTACATCAAGAGCTTCTTGCGTATCGATGACGCGCAGATCGACGACTTCGTCCACGCGGAACTGGCCAGCGGCCGCCTGTGGCCCGATCCCCTCGTCCAGCTTAACCCCGCCTTCGAGCCGGGCCAGACCGTCGAGGACCTCGCGCATGACGGGATTCTCGCACCCGACTGTGGCCGCATCTTCCGCCGCAATAAGGACGCGCACGGCTTCGGCACGAGCGTGCGCTTGCACCGACACCAACAGGAGGCCATCGAGGCGGCGCAGCATGGCGGCTCCTACGTCCTGACCACCGGGACGGGCTCGGGCAAGAGCCTTGCCTACTTCATCCCCATCATCGACCACGTGCTGCGGCAGGGACCGCGCAGCGCCCGCTCCGGCATCAGCGCCATCGTGGTCTACCCCATGAACGCGCTCTGTAACAGCCAAATGGAAGAACTCCGGCGGTACCTGTGCCAGGGGTTTGGTGATGGACAGGAGCCTGTCACCTTCGCCCGCTACACCGGCCAGGAGACTGAAGAGGAACGCAAGGCCATTGCCGATGCTCCGCCAGACCTTCTGCTCACGAACTACATGATGCTCGAGCTCTTGCTCACGCGGATGGATCCCAACGACGAGCGCGTGATCGCGGCGGCCGCGGGGCTGCAGTTCCTGGTCCTCGATGAATTGCACACCTACCGTGGCCGGCAGGGCGCCGATGTGGCTATGCTCGTCCGGCGCGTGCGCGAACGCTGCGGCGCCCCAACACTGCGTTGCGTCGGGACCAGCGCGACAATGGCCGGCGCCGGTACGCGTGAGGAGCGGGCCGTCCAGGTCGCCGGGATCGCGAGCCGGCTCTTCGGAGACCATGTGCCACCGGAAAACGTGATCGGCGAGACCTTGCGGCGTGCCATGACCCGGCCAGCGCCTACGGTGGATGACCTACGCGCCGTCCTGGCGGCGGAGCCCGTGTACCACCCTGACGACCCTGCCCTCCTGGTCCATCCCCTCGCGGCGTGGGCAGAGATGGCCTTCGGGCTCGCCACGGACGCGCAGGGACGCCTGGAGCGCCGGCAACCGGTGACCATGACCACTGCGGCCCATAGCCTGGCCGCCGAGACCGGCGTCGACGTCAGTCAGTGTCGCGCGCATCTCCAACAGCTCTTACTGGCGGGGTACGCTACGACAAACCCGGCCACTGGTTTCCCGCTGTTCGCATTCCGCTTGCACCAGTTCATCAGTCGCGGTGACGCCGTTTACGGCTCAATCGAGCCGGCCGCGTCGCGTGCGCTGACCATGGAGGGGCAGGTCTACGTGCCTGGCGACCGCACGCGGCGGCTCTATCCGCTCGCCTTCTGCCGCGAGTGCGGGACACCCTACTACGTCGTGGACCGACAGCCGCACGCGCCCCTCGTGCCGCGTGCCCTCAACGCCGTCTCGGATGATCCCGAGGAGGCGGTCTCTGGCTTCGTCCTGCCAGACCCCTCGGAACGCTATACGCTCGATCTTGAGACGTTGCCGGAGGACTGGCTGGAAACCAAGAAGGACGGGACGGTGCGTGTGCGGCCCACGGCACGCCGTTGGCTGCCCCAGGTCGTCTCCGTCACGCCGGATGGCAGCTGCGCCAACGCAGAGGACGCGGGACCTGACGGCATGCGCGCGCTCTTCCTGCCGGCGCCATTCCGCTTCTGCCCCGCCTGCGGCGTGAGTTATGCATCGACCACGCGCAGCGACTTCGGCAAGCTGGCTATGCTGTCCACCGAGGGACGCTCAACTGCCACGACCATTCTATCGTTGACCGTCGTGCAAGCCTTGCGTCGCGACGCGGTCCTGCCACCCGAGGCGCGCAAACTGCTTTCCTTTACTGACAACCGACAGGACGCGTCGCTACAGGCGGGCCACTTCAATGACTTCATCCAGATTGGCCTCTTGCGCGCGGCGCTCTATGCGGCTGTGGCGGAGGCCGGTGAGGAGGGCTTGACTCACGACACGGTCGCCCGCGCCGTCACCGCGCAGCTGGGCCTGGAACCCCACGAGTATACGACCGCGCCTGAGGCGCAGTTCCTGGCGAAGCAGAAGATCGAGGCGGCGCTGCGCGACGCGATCGGCTATCGCATTTACCGCGACCAAGAGCGCGGCTGGCGCGTCACGGCGCCTAACCTGGAGCAGGTCGGCCTGTTGCGCGTGCAGTACGACGCGCTCGATGACGTCTGTAACGCTGAGGACGTCTGGGCCAGGCGCCACGGCGTCCTCGCCGCCGCCTCGCCACAGGAGCGCCGTCAGGCCTGTCAGACTGTGCTTGACACGCTGCGCCGTGAGCTGGCCATCAAGGTCTTCTACCTCGATCCGGAGCAACAAGAGAAGCTGGTCCAGAGCAGTTTCCAGTTCCTCAAAGAGCCGTGGGCGCTGGACGAAGAGAGCCTGCGCAGTGCGCCGGCCGCTTGGATCGGCCCGAAGGAGCGCGGAGCGCCCTGGACAGACCTGACCATCTCAGCAACCAGCGGCTTGGGCCAGTACCTGCGGCGGCCATCGACCTGGTCCTCGGTCCTCGCGCCGGGGCAGAAACTGCCAGCGCCCGATCTGGAGGCGCTGGCGCGCGACCTCTGCGAGGCGCTGGTGATCGGTGGCCAGCTGGAGCCCTCCGAGGAGCGCCGGGGTGGCGCACGGACCTATCGCCTCCAGGCCGGATGCATCCGCTGGCGGGCTGGGGACGCCAGGCCGCCGGCGTCCGACCCCGTGCGCGTGACCCGCGCGACGGCCGAGCCGCAGGAGACAAACAGCTTCTTCCGTGACTTCTACGCGCGGGTCGCGCTGGCGCTACGCGGGATCGAAGCCCGCGAGCACACGGCCCAAGTCCCGGCCGAGACGCGCGAGGAGCGCGAACACGCCTTCCGCGACGGCGCCTTGCCCGTGCTCTACTGCTCGCCGACCATGGAGCTGGGCGTCGATATAGCCGACCTCTCCGTGGTCAACATGCGCAACGTCCCGCCGACGCCGGCCAACTACGCCCAGCGGTCGGGGCGAGCGGGACGGAGTGGACAACCAGCCCTTGTGCTGACCTACTGCTCATCCAACAGCCCACACGACCAGTATTTCTTCCGCATGCCTGAACGCATGGTGGCCGGCCAGGTGGTGCCCCCACGCCTCGACCTAGCGAACGAGGATCTTGTCCGGGCGCACCTCCACGCGGTCTGGCTGGCCGAGACACGCCAGTCGCTTGGCACCACGCTCACGCACGTCCTCGACCTCGAAGCGCCGGAGGACCGCCTCCCGATCCGCGAGGGCATGGCGCAGAGCCTCACGAACTCCCACGTGGCGCGTCGGGCCGCCGTCCGTTGCGAGCGCATCCTGGACGGCATGGCCAACGATCTCGCTAGCGCGCCGTGGTATACCGAGCGCTGGCTAGAGAGCGTGGTGACCGGCGCCTACCGTGCCTTCGACCGCGCCTGCGACCGCTGGCGCGGCCTCTACCGCGCGGCCCGGCAACAACAGGCCCTGCAGAACGCCATTGTGACCGACGCCTCGGCCTCACCTGAGAGCCGCGAGATCGCACAGCGCCTGCGCGGGGAAGCCGAGACGCAACTGAAGCTGCTCACGGAAGAAGACGCGAGGGCGATGCAGTCGGACTTCTATAGCTATCGCTACTTCGCCAGCGAGGGGTTCCTCCCCGGCTACAACTTCCCACGCCTGCCGTTGGCGGCCTACCTGCCGGGACGGCACCGCTCGCTAGGGCGGGATGAGTTCCTCTCCCGGCCGCGCTTCCTGGCCGTCTCTGAGTTTGGCCCCGGCGCCATCATCTATCACGAGGGGAGCCAGTACCGGGTCACCCGCGTGCTGCTCTCGGTGCAGGAGGGGGGCGAGCGCACCCTCACGGCCAAGTTCTGTGGTAACTGCGGCTACGGGCATGTCGGCGATGTCAGCGGGGACGAACGCTGCCACTTCTGCGACGCCCTGCTCTCGGGCCTCGGCACCATGTATTTCTCCAACCTGTTGCGCCTCGACAACGTAGCCACGCGGCGGGTCAGCCGCATCACCTCCGATGAAGAGGAGCGCCGCCGCCGCGGCTATGAGATGAAGACGGCGCTGCGCTTCGCGGAGAACACCCAGGGCCTCGACTACACCTCGGCCGTGGCCACGGCACTAACGGCCGATGACAAACGGGAGGAGGTGGCGATCCTGACATACGCGCCAACGGCGACGCTGTGGCGGCTCAACCTAGGTTGGAACCGCCGCAAGGACAAGACCCAGCACGGGTTCATGCTTAACCTAGAGACGGGCGAGTGGAGCAAGAAGGAGCGCGACACGGGTGACGAGACGGCGGACGATGGCGACGAGACCTTGGCCCGTGTCGTCCCGTTCGTCGAGGATCGTCGCAATGCGCTCCTCCTCCAGATGGCCGAGAGTCTCGATGTCCCGACGATGGCCGGCCTGGAGTACGCCCTCAAGCGCGGCATCGAAGCCGTCTATCAGATCGAGGACCGCGAGCTGGAGGCAGAGCCGCTGCCCTCGATGAGCGACCGTCGGCGCATTCTGTTCTACGAGTCGGCGGAGGGCGGCGCCGGTGTCCTGGCCCGTCTCGTCCACGAGCCGGGCGCCTTGGCCCGCGTTGCCCGCACGGCCTTGGGTATCCTGCATTTCGACCCTGACACAGGCGAGGATCGACGGCGGCCGGTCGGAGCAGTGGAAGATTGCGAGGCGGCCTGCTACGCCTGCTTGCTCTCCTACGGCAACCAACGCGAGCACGACATCCTGGATCGCCATCTTGTGTACGACGTATTGATGCAGCTGGCCGGCGCCGCTGTGGAAGCTGGCGCAGGAGCGAAAGCGCCGGCTGACGCGTTGGCCGCGCTTGACGCAGCATGTGATTCGGACCTGGAGCGGCGCTTCGTGCGTTATCTGCACACGGGCGGGTACAGGCTGCCAGACCATGCCGGGGCTGTCGTGCAAGGGTACGGAACGCGGCCTGACTTCTACTACAATGATCCGCCCACCTGCGTCTACGTCGACGGCCCCGTCCATGACTTTCCTGAGCGGCAGGACCGCGACGCCGCTGTGACGGCGCGCTTGAAGGATGGGAGCTACGAAGTGATCCGCGTCGCGGGACCTGAGACCTGGGATGCGGCCATGCGCACCTACGCCTTTATCTTTGGACCCGGCCGGAACGCGGAGGTCCCTGCGTGAGCATTGCAACAGCTGACAGCCCGTATGTGACGGGATCACTTGTGCGCGCCCGTGGACGTGAGTGGGTGGTGTTGCCACAGGACGACCCCGAGGTCCTACGTCTGCGGCCCCTGGGTGGGACTGACGCCGATGTCGTCGGGCTCTTTCTGCCGCTTGAAGGGCACGACGTGCGGCCGGCCACCTTCGCGCCGCCCGACCCGGCGCAGGCGGGCGACCACACGGCCGGCCTCCTACTACGCGACGCCGTGCGCCTGGGACTGCGAACGGGCGCTGGCCCGTTCCGCTCCCTCGGCCGCATCGCCGTCGAGCCGCGTCCCTACCAGCTCGTCCCCCTGCTGATGGCGCTTAAGCTCGATCCGATCCGCCTACTCATTGCCGACGATGTTGGCGTGGGCAAGACGGTCGAGGCGGCGTTGATCGCCCGCGAGCTGCTCGACCGAGGTGAGGTACGGCGGCTCTGCGTGCTCTGCCCGCCGCACCTCTGCGAGCAGTGGCAGGCCGAGCTAACGCAGAAGTTTCACCTCGATGCCGAGGTGGTTCGCCCCGGGACGGTCGCGCGATTGGAACGCGGCCTGCCGCTGGGCCGATCGCTCTTCGAGGAGTACCCGGTCGTCGTCGTCTCCATCGACTACATTAAGAGTGACCGCCGGCGGGCCGACTTCGTGCGCGCCTGCCCCGAGTTCGTCATCGTCGACGAGGCCCATATCTGTGCCGAAGGCGCCTCGGGCGGCGGGGGCCAGCACCAGCGGCACCAACTCCTGGTAGAGCTGGCGCGCGACCACGCGCGCCACCTCGTCCTGGCGACGGCGACACCGCACAGTGGCGTCGAGGCCGCCTTCCGCTCGCTGTTGGGGTTACTCAACCCGACGTTGGCCGCGCTACCCGAGGACCTCTCCGGCACCATCAACGAGGCTGGGCGCCGGCAGTTGGCCGCCCACTTCGTGCAGCGGCGCCGCGCCGACATCCGCGCCTACCTCGACGAACGGACCCCGTTCCCCGACCGCCTCGCGGCCGAGCGCACCTACAGTATGACGAAACCGTATCAAGAGCTCTTCGACCGTGTGCTGGCCTACGCCAATGAGATGGTGCGCTCGACCGAGGGCATGACCCTCTTCCGGCGCCGCGTACGCTGGTGGGCCGCCCTGGCTCTGCTGCGGTGTGTCTCCTCGAGTCCAGCCGCGGCCATCGCGGCGCTGACCACGCGGACGGGAGACACGGGCGCCGGCGAGAATGTGGCCGAACTCGACGCCCTGGGTGAGCGGGCGGTGCTGGACCTCGAGACATCGGATGCCGCCGATGCCGACGACACCGTGCCCGGCGCCGATGCGAGCGATGACGATGCGCCGGGCGAGAACGAACGGCGACGTCTGCGCGAGTTCACGCGCGCGTCTGAAGCGCTGATGGGCGCGAAGGACGCCAAGCTTATGGGCGTGGTGCCCATCGTGAAGGATCTGGTGGCAGAAGGCTTCCGCCCCATCCTCTACTGCCGCTATATCGCCACGGCCACATACCTGGCCGATGAGTTGCGCAAGCGGCTGTCGGGCGTCGAGGTGATCGCGGTGACGGGCGCGCTACCCCAGGAAGAGCGCATGGTACGGGTCACCGACCTCGCCACACACGAGCGCCGCGTTCTGGTCGCCACGGATTGCCTCTCCGAAGGAATCAACCTGCAGGAGCACTTCGACGCGGTCGTCCACTATGACCTCTCGTGGAACCCAACGCGCCACGAACAGCGCGAAGGTCGTGTCGATCGCTACGGCCAGCCGCGTGACGAGGTGCGGGCTGTGCTGTATTACGGCGCCGACAACAAGATCGACGGGGCCATCCTGAACGTCCTGCTGCGCAAGGCGGAGAGCATTCGCAAGAGTTTAGGCGTGGCCGTGCCTCTACCCCAGGACAGCACGAAGGTACTCGAGGCGATCTTCGAAGCCCTCTTCATGCGTGGCCGCGCCAGCCCGCAGCAACTGGCCCTCGACTTCGGCGACGCTGATACACGGCTGGCCGCCGTAGAGCGCGAGTGGGAAAACGCTACCGAGCGCGAGAAGCGCAGCCGGACCGTCTTCGCTCAAACGACTATTCGGCCCGATGAGGTCGCCCGGGAGCTGCGCGAGGCGGCCCAAGCGCTCGGCAATCATGCGGACGTGGAGCGCTTCGTGCGCGCGGCGGCTGAACGCTTGAACGCGCCCCTAGCGCCGCGGGGACAGGAGTGGCAGCTTGCAACGGAGGGCTTACCATTAGCGGTGCGAGAGTCCTGCGGCCTGCCAGAGCCGCGTGCCCGCCTTGCGTTCCAGTTGCCGGTTCCCGACGGCGTCACCTATATCGCACGCACACATCCGCTTGTCGAGGCTCTAGGACTGCACGTCGCCGGGACGGCGTTGGACACGGGGATCGCGGGCACGGCCGCGCGCTGTGGCGCTATCCGCACCCGGGCTGTCGAGACACGGACGACCCTGCTGGTGCTGCGCGTGCGTTTCCATCTCGACGTGACGCGGCGCGGCGTGACGACGCCGCTGCTAGCGGAGGAGTGCCTCACCGTGGCCTTCCGTGGCGCTATGGAGACGCCGACATGGCTCGACGACGAGGAGGCGACCGGGCTGCTCCGGGCCGAACCGGCCGGCAACGTCCTGCCCGAGCAGCGGACGCGGTGGCTAGCACGTGCGCTGGAGGGTTGGCCAGCGTTGCATCCCGCGATCGCCCTCGTGGCGGAGGCGCGCGCCGAGGCGCTGCTGGCGGCGCACCGCCGAGTGCGGGACGCGGCTGGTCTCCAGGGTGTGCGTTACATCGTGCGTCCACAGTTGCCGGCCGACCTGCTCGGACTCTACATCTTCATGCCGGTGGCCGCCGGTATCGTCCAGGGATAGGGGAGAGAAAGGGTATGGCCAGGACCGCGCAGTCCACGTTCGTCACGGTACGCTCGGAAGGTAGTCTCCTTCCGCCCGACCTGTTAGCACGCGTCGCCGCGAACGATCCCGAATTGGCCGGTCTCTCGCCGGCTGACTACGGCCTGGGCAAAGGAGAGCGACTGACCGAGGCAGCGGCGCGCGCCTGGGCAGCGTGCAAGGTTTACTGGGAAGCGTTCAAGGTCACGCGCGCACACCTGGGCGAGACCGAGAGCGGCCTCACGGAGACGCGCGAGCAATGGGTGCTGCCGCTCTTCCGCGAGCTCGGCTACGGTCGGCTCTCCTATCGGGCCGCCGCCGAGGTCATCGACGATCGCACCTACCCCATCTCTCACCGAGGCGGTGAGAACGTCGATGGACCACCTGTTCACATTGTGGCGGCCGGTCAGGACCTCGATCGTGGCGAAGGCAAGCGCACCATCGCCGGTGGCCTGCGGGTTAGCCCGCAGGGCTTAATGCAGGAGTACCTTAACCGTACGCCGCATCTCTGGGGCATCGTGACGAACGGCCTGCAGTTGCGCCTGCTGCGCGACAACGAGAGTCTGACACGCGCCGCCTATGTCGAGTTCAATCTTGAAGCGATGATGGAGGGCGGCGTCTACGCCGACTTCGTACTACTCTACTTGGTCCTGCACCGCTCGCGACTGCCGAAGGGAACGACGGACACCGCCGAGTGCTGGTTAGAAAAATGGCGGCAGGCTGCAGTGCAGGGCGGGATACGCGCCCTCGATGCCCTCCGCGGAGGGGTCACAGCGGCGCTTCGAGCCCTAGGTCAGGGTTTGCTGGACCATCCGGCGAACACCACGCTGCGCGATAGGCTGGCGAGCGGTGAATTAAGCGTGACGGACTACTACCGCCAGTTGCTACGCCTGGTGTATCGCTTCCTCTTCCTGCTCGTGGCCGAGGAGCGCGATCTGCTCTTCTCGCCGGAGGTAGCTCCGCGCCTACGAAATATCTATCTGGCGAACTACGCGGTCACGCGTTTGCGCGACCGGGCCGAGCGCCGGCGGCGCGACGACCGCCACGACGACCTCTGGCGCTCACTGGCCGTCACCTTCACCATGATGCGAGAAGGCTGCCCGGCTCTCGAACTGGCGCCACTCTCCGGCGGCCTCTTCAACGCGCAGGCCTGCCCCGATCTCGACGGAGCCCAGCTGGCCAACAGCGCGCTGCTGGAGGCGATGCGTGGCCTCTCCCTCGTGTCGCTCAAAGGCGTGCGGCGACGCGTTAACTACCGCGACCTCAATGTGGAGGAGTTGGGGAGCGTCTACGAGAGCCTTCTCGACTTACATCCGGCCCTGCGGCGCGAGGGCAGCACGCCCCACTTCGCATTGGTGGAGGGGAGCGAGCGCAAAACCACCGGCTCTTACTACACGCCGCCATCACTCGTTGCCGAACTAATCAAAAGCGCGCTCGACCCGGTTATCAGTCGTGCTCTTGTCGAGAGTGGTACCTCTGAGGAGAAGCGCACGCGTCTCCTGGCCCTGGCGGTCTGTGACCCAGCGGTAGGATCAGGGCATTTCCTGCTGGCCGCAGCTCGGCGCATCGGGCGCGAGGTAGCGCGCCTGGACATAGGCGAGGCCGAACCCGATCTTGGCGCCCTGCGCGAGGCTGTGCGCGAGGTGATCGGCCATTGCATCTACGGCGTCGATCTCAACCCGCTGGCCGTGGACCTGTGTCGTTTGGCCCTCTGGATCGAGGGGCACCTACCCGGCCGGCCACTAACCTTCCTCGACCATCGCATCAAGTGCGGCAACTCGCTCGTTGGCGCGACACCGGACGTCGTTGACGCTGACTTGCCCGACGATGCTTTCTCGTCTGTTAGTGGCGACAATCGCACCTTCGCCACAGGTGTCAAGAAGCGCAACCGCAAGGAGGCGTCAGGCCAAGGCAGCTTCTTTGGGCAGATGGCGACGGGCATGCTGCTAAACGCAGAGGCCAGCGACGATGAGGTTCTCACTGCGATGGAGATCGGCGACGTGGACGAGACCAATGCGCGGACCCTGCATGAGAAAGAGGTACGCTACGAGGTCTTCCGCGAGTCGGCCGCGTACGAGCATAAGCTCTTCCTTGCCAACGTCTGGACGGCGGCTTTCTTTTGGCTCCTCGTGCCGGAGCGACCCGATCCCCCCACAGTGGGAGATATTCGCAGGCTGCGCGCAGGCACACAAGCCCTGACACCGGCACAGCACGCTGAGGTGTGTACGCTGGCAGCTAGCCACCATTTCTTCCACTGGCATCTAGAGTTTCCTGAAGTGTTCGCTGACGACGGCGGCTTCGACTGCGTCCTTGGTAACCCACCGTGGGAGCGCATCAAGCTACAGGAGCAGGAATTTTTCGCCGCACGCAGCCCAGAGATAGCGCAAGCGCCTAATGCATCTGCTCGTAAGAGACTTATCGTTGCACTGGAAGCCGCGGCAAGCGCTCAAGATAACGTCGATAGAACCGACAGCGAGAAGGCGGACAAAAAGCTCAAGCAACAGCTTTGGCATACTTTCGCGGAGGCGCGCCGCTCCGCTGAATCGGAGAGTAAGTTTGTGCGTGAGAGCGGCCGCTTCCCTCTTACTGCTATTGGCGACGTGAATACCTATGCCCTTTTCGCCGAGCAGTTCCGTAGTTTGATCGCTACTTACGGCCGTGCAGGCCTGATTTGCCCTACCGGTATCGCCACCGATGATTCGACTAAGCGATTCTTCGGTGATGTCGTTGAAAAGAAATGCTTGGTCAGTTTCTTCGGCTTTAAGAACGAGCAGTTCCTATTCAGCAAACCCGTCGAGCATACCGTAACTTTTGGTCTGCTGACTTTGCTTGGCCGCAATTTACAGTCGCACCAAATGGAGTTTACGTGGCTGGCATACAACACCCAGCATATGAACGATCCGAAGCGACGCCATACACTTACCGTTGACGATATTGCGCTGGTCAACCCAAACACGCGTACCTGCCCCGTCTTCCGTACGCGTGCCGATGCCGAACTCACCAAGGCTATCTATAGACGCGTGCCGGTCCTGATTGACGAACAGTATGCCACTAATCTCTGGGGTATCCGGTTCATGACCATGTTCCACATGTCCAACGATAGCGGCATCTTCCGAACAAGTGACCAATTAGAAGCTGATGGTTGGAGGCTAGACGGCAATGTCTTCCAGCGCGGTAACGCGGCCTACCTGCCGCTGTACGAGGCTAAGCTTATGCACCAGTACGACCATCGTTGGGCAACCTATAAGGGTGCTGGCACCCATGATCTCACCTTGGCTGAGAAGGCCGACCCAAATTGCGTTGTAATCCCACGCTATTGGGTGCCACGCGATGACGTGGATGGACGGCTGCAGGGACGATGGGATCGGCGGTGGCTTTTCGGCTTCCGCGACATCGCACGAAGCACTGATGAGCGCACAGCAATATTTAGCATGATTCCAGGGGCGGGCACTGGCAATAAAGTTCCGCTAGTCATTCTTTCCCTTAATGATCCGCGCCTGACTATAAGTTTACTTGGCAACTTCGATTGTTTAGTACACGATTATTGCGTACGGCAAAAGGTCGGCGGAACAACCATGAATTACTTCCTGGTCAAACAGTTTCCGGTGCTTCCTCCAACCACGTTCGGCCGTGCTGACCTCAGCTTCATCGTTCCCCGCGTACTGGAACTGGTTTACACCTCTTGGGATATGCAGCCGCTCGCGCGAGACTTGGGGTATGACGAGTCACCGTTCATTTGGGACGAGGCTCGGCGCGCTCTGCTGCGTGCTGAGCTGGATGCCTATTACGCTCGCCTATACGGCCTCACGCGCAAACAGCTCCGCTACATTCTCGACCCGCACGACCTGACCGACCGCGAGCTGGAGAATATTCTCGACCCTACTGAGGACCCGCCCGACGCGCCGCGTACCAAGGACTTCCCAGGCGAAACCTTCCGCGTACTGAAAGAGCGGGAGACCAAGGAGTACGGGGAATATAAGACGAAGCGGCTCGTATTGGAGGCGTGGGATCGCTTACCACATGCGGCCGAGTCGTCCGTCGATACCGACGCACATGTCGTATCGTAGCCAAAACATTGTATTGACATCGCGTGAAGCCACTTTATGTGAGGAGGGACAGTTTTGGAAGTTGCAACGATCCTCGCTCAAGTTGACCTCGGCAGCGTTGCTTTGCCGGAGTTTCAACGGGGCTACGTCTGGAACCGGGATCAAGTCCGCAGCCTCATGTACTCGCTGTACCATCGGTATCCGGTCGGGAGCCTCATGGTCTGGCTTACGAAGACGGAGGATGCCGACGTACGTGGCGATGGTCAACTCTCTCCCGGCTCGGTCAAGCTACTTCTCGATGGTCAACAGCGCATCACGACGCTCTACGGCATCATCAAAGGCCACGCACCGAAATTCTTTGATGGGAACGCGCAGGCGTTCACAGGGCTGCACTTCCATCTAGACGACGAGACGTTTGAGTTCTACGCGCCCGCCAAGATGAAGGACAATCCATTGTGGGTCAACGTCACGGAGCTGATGAAGAAGGATGCGGGCGAGTTTATTGGCGAGATGTATCCGGTCCTAGGGCAAAGCCCCAAGTTTACCCAGTACCTCAAACGGCTCAACGCGCTCGATGGTATTAAAAAGATCAGCTTTCACATCGAAGAAGTCGCCGGCGAGGATAAGACGGTGGACATCGTCGTGGACATCTTCAACCGGGTAAATAGTGGCGGCACCAAGCTCTCCAAAGGCGATCTCGCCTTAGCTAAGATCTGCGCCGAATGGCCGCAAGCACGCGATGAAATGAAGCTGCGATTGGATAAGTGGCGCAAGCGCGAGTTTGCGTTCCGCCTCGACTGGTTACTCCGTAACATCAACGCCATCGTCACGGGAGAAGCCCTATTTTCTGCGCTGCGCGATGTCGAGATACCAGAGTTTCAACAGGGGTTGGTGCAGGCGGAACGGGCCATTGACACCGTGCTAAACATGATCGGTGGACGCCTCGGTCTGGACAGCGATTCTGTCTTGGGCGGGTCGGCGTGCATTCCCCTTATGTCGCGCTATCTCAGCCAGCGCGGTGGTCAACTCGCTGACTACAAAGAGCGCGACAAGCTTCTATACTGGTACATCCATACATTCCTGTGGGGCCGCTATGCCGGCTCGACTGAGACCGTTCTGAATCAGGACCTCGATGCAATCAAGGACACCGACGGTGGATTGGACCGGCTTATCTCCCTGCTTCGCCAGAATCGCGGCGATCTTCGGGTCCATCCGACCGACTTCATGGGATGGAACCGAGGCGCCCGCTTCTACCCATTGCTTTACATGCTAACGCGGGTCTACCATGCGCAGGACTGGGACACCGGTATTGAACTCTCCAACCATCTTCTCGGGCATCTAAGCCGCCTAGAGGTGCACCACATCTTCCCAAAGGCCCTGCTATACAAGCACGGCAATTCGCGGCCTGAGGCCAACGCGCTGGCCAATTTCGCGTTCCTTACGCAGGAGACGAACCTCCATATCTCGGACCGGCCGCCGGCGGAGTATCTGCCCGAGTTCGCTGCCAAACATCCAGGCGCCCTGGAGTCACACTGGATACCGATGGACCCCGAGCTTTGGAAGGTCGAGAACTACTCTGATTTCCTTGCGGCGCGACGCGATCTACTTGCCCAAGCGGCGAATTCTTTCCTCGCGAGTCTCTTATCCGGCTCGATGCCAGAGGCGACCGTCACGGCTACGACCGCTGGGACCAGCGCGCCTGTCGTTGCGGTCATGGGCGCAGACGAGCATGAAGAAGCCGCCGTCGAAGAATGCGACGAGTGGATCAGGCAGCAAGGTTTGCCGAAGGGTGAGTACATGTATGAACTGGCTGAGCCAACAACAAAACAGCCACTTGCCGTTCTCGATCTGGCATGGCCAGACGGGCTTCAAGCGGGATATAGCCAGCCAGTCGCGTTCCTCGTGGACGTCGACGCAGAGACGGAGCACGTGCTTAACACCGCTGGATATCGCTATTTCACCAATCTAACGGATTTTCGATCGTACGTTGAGCGTGACATTCTGGCTATCAGTGCTTAAGGCGCCTTGACCAACGGCATCAGGCTGCGCGCTGTTCGCGTATCCCGCCTGCCAGCTCGTTCCGTCAGTTCGGCTCGTGTTGTCACGATCCTATGGCGATGACCGATCAACGGAGACGCAGTCCTGTTAGTCATTGCTAAAGACGACGAGAGCCACGGCGTGTTTGTGACGCCGATGATCCCTGTGCCCTAAAGTGAAGGGAGAGGCAGGCCAGCCACGACACTCTCCTTTCTCGCGCCGCAAGGGCGGCTGTGTCGCGTTTCCCCTGCCACCTATCACTGAGCTGGAGTCGTGGGCGTGGAGGCCAGTATCGAGGCACCCTCAGCGCGTGGCCATGCTCTCGGCCTCTCACGAGTGCCGCGTTGTCACGGAGGAGTCGTCATGACAGACCTGGAAACCTCGCGCACCCTGAGTGTGCGTATCGCGCGCGACCCTGCGACGGTGTACGCGTTCGTGGTGAATCCCGCCCACCTCCCATGGTGGGCGACGGGCGTTGGTTCGTCCATCGACCACATAGATGGCCAGTGGGTCGCTCAGACGGTGCAGGGGCCGGTGACCGTCAGGTTCGCCGAGCCCAACGCCCTCGGCGTCCTCGATCATTGGATTGGGCCGGCAACAGGACCCGAGATCTATGTCCCGATGCGTGTGGTTCCGCATGATGTGGGCAGCGAGATTCTGTTCACCCTGCGCCGGCGTCCGGAGTCGTCCGACGAGGAATTTGCGGCGGACGCCGCGTGGGTCGAGAAGGACCTGCACGCCCTCAAGACGCTCCTGGAGGACGCCGAACGCCAGGTATAGTGCTGTGACCCAGCCCGACCGACGCCTCATGTGTCAGGGAGATGGGACCACGCCATCATGTGCGACCGGCCACCACAGGTCCTGTGCCGACCGGGGTTCGGTCGACGCGCCCCAACGCTGGGTGCTGTGCACTCTCAGATGACGTCGCCGGCCGATTACGGCGGCGTCAATCATGCGGCTCGTTGCGCCTGCGGCTCTAATTGTCGCTAAACACGCCTGCGCCGTCAAAAAATGGAGACACGTCGACTAGGAAAGGACAAACCAATGATCGCCCTCAACAATCGTGTCCATCTCTTTGCTCGTCCCGACGTCAAAGACGCGCTGACCGCGTTCTTCACCGCCATCCTTGGGTGTGAGGCGGCGGAGATCCCAGGGACGCCCATCATGGTCTTCCAGTTTCCCAATACCGCCTCGTTGACCGTCGATTTCACGGCGGACGCGCTCGATGTGGAGCAGGCGAGCCGCGGGGCCTGGCTTGAAGTGCGGGCCGATGACCCGGAGGCCCTGCAACGGAAAGTCCTCGCCGCCGGCCTGTCGCGGGTGGACTATCCGACCGGCCGCTTCTATTTCCAGGCGCCGGGCGGGCAAGTCTGGGGCATATATGAATCGTGAGGGCAGCGGTCATCACTATGTTGCCCGCGCCTCGCGCGCCTCGATATTGGACCCTTTACCGGCCACGTCAACGGCATGATCGTTGCAGTACACAGCGTGCATACCGAGAGAGTTAGCAAGCACAAGGAGGGACGATGCAGCGCGTCTTGATTACGGGAGCGGGACGGGGAATAGGTCTGGAACTGGCGCGGCAGTACGCCGAGCGCGGCGATCGTGTCCTGGCGGGGTGCCGAGCCATCGAGCGTGCGCCCGATCTGCGCGCCCTCATCGACCGACACCACGATCAGGTGAGCGTCCTCCCCCTGGAGGTCACCGACAGCGCCTCGCTCACGGCGGCCGTCCAGCAGGCGCACCGCGAGGTCGAGGGGCTGGATATCCTGATCAACAACGCGGCCATCAATCCCGGCGACGCCACGGTCGCGGGACCGGACGGACAGCGCCTGCTTGACGACACCGGCACCCTGGAGGTGTTTAACATCAACGTCGTCGCGCCCGTGCGCGTGGCCCAGGCGTTCACCGCGCTGCTCACGCACGGCACGGCGCCCCGCGTCATCAACATCTCGTCGGGCGCCGGCTCGCTCGCCTACGCAACCGATGGCGGTGACGGCTACAGCTACGCCGCGAGCAAGGCCGCCCTGAACATGGTGACGCGGACGTACGCCTGGACCGTGCGCGACCAGGGCATCACGGCGGTCATGATCGACCCCGGCTGGGTCAAGACGGACATGGGCGGCGCGGGCGCGGACCTCGCGCCGGAGGAGTCAGGCCGTGGCTTGCTCAGCGTTATCGACGGGCTCACACCCAAGGACGCCGGCCGGTTCCTGCGCTACGACGGCTTGGAGGTTCCATGGTAGTCCACGCCGCGTCTATGGGCGCCGTCGGCGTGAGAACGGGCACCGGTGAACCGCGATGATAGCCACATGGGATGTCAGCGGCCGCCGCGTCCTGGTGACGGGAGCATCCAGCGGCCTGGGGCTCGCGATGGCCCAGGCGCTGGCAGATGCAGGCGCGCGTGTCGCACTGGGCGGCCGGGATGCCGACCGGCTGGCGCACGCGCTCGCGACCATAGACGACCCAGCTGGGGAGGTGCGGCCCGTTCAAATCGACGTGCGCGACGCCGCGTCGATCACGCGGGCGATCACGGCGCTTGACGACGTCTGGGGCGGCCTGGACGTCCTGGTCAACAACGCGGGCCTCGGGCGCTCTCCGGCCACCCGAGCACCGCCGGGAGTGCGTCGGCGCTCTTGGGCGTATTGCAGTACGTCATCGGAGCGGCCGCCGCACCCCTTGTCGGCATCGGCGGGACAGCGACCGCCGTACCGATGGCCGTTGTGATCGCCGTCCTTGGGAGCGCGGCGTTGGCTACATACCTGCTGCTGACTCGCGGCGAGACGGGATACACCAGCGCGCTCGGCGGCGATGCATTGAACGTATTGGACGCTCAAACCTGATAGCTCATGCATCGCTCTACCACCGGCGCTATCGGACGGCGCTAGTTGTGCGCGCAGCCTCCACTGCGTCCTAGTGCCCATCGCCGCCCTGCGCGCCACGTGAAACCGCCTCCTTTTCTATCGCCTCACTTGCTCCGGGACGCGGTACGCCGGCGGGCCATAGACCGGCTCTCCGGCGGTGGCACGTCAGATATGCGAAGCGACCCTCGGACGCATCCATGCTCCGGTGCGCCCCTTTGGGGACGACGAGAGCATGACCCATCGCCAATCTATGACGCGTCCCCTCGACGATGATGGTCCCCGTGCCCCAGATGCCGACGAACAATACATCGACCTCGTCGTTCATGTGTTCGGGCACGCCACCGCTCGGGTCGAGGACGAGCAAATTGACGTTCAAATCCGTGCTGGTTTCGGACCACGCGGGCTGCGCTGCTGTCTCCGCCTGTGCCAGGAGCGTGAGATCGACCACCTCTGGGTCGGGGTACCCCTGCGGCATGACTATTCTCCCTCCTGTCTGACGGCTTGGACGGCGACGAATGTAGCCAGGCGGCCGCCCACGTGTGTCCGTCATGAATACGAGCTCTCTACATTGGCGAGGCGTCAATGTACCGGCCGACCATCTGATGACCGCGTCCATACTGTACACGGTACCGTACTGTACACGGTACCGTTCACACGAGGACGATCGGCGCGCTCAAGGACCGACGTGCCGATCGTGCAGGAAATCGAGCAGGCGGAGGGCATTGAGGGTGGCCGCACCGGCCGCCGTATTGTCGAAGATGCACCAGACGGGCGCATGCCGCGCGAATTCCACGAGTCGCCGGACCAAGCCCTCAAGATACGAGTCGTCGTAGGCGTCATAATACATGCGCGGGGAGCCATGGAGCCGTAGATACCGGAGGCCAACCCAGCCACCAAGCTCGGCCGCGCGTGGGACCGGCGGTGGATCGGCGGCGACACGCGCCACGTCCCACGCCTGGAGCAGCCGATCCGCATCAGGCCCGAACCAACTCGGGTGACGCGGCTCACAGACAACCTCACCTCTGACGCGGTCGCGCAGGTCCCGCCAGAAGGCAGCCGCGACAGGAGGATCGAAGGAGAGGCTCGGCGGCAGCTGGACTAGCATGGGTCCGAGCTTCGCGCCAAGCGCGTCGATCTCGGCGACAAAGCGGTCCAGCAGCTCCGCCGTGTTCACCAGGCGGCGCTCGTGCGTGACGGCGCGTGGCGCCTTGACCGCTGTGAACGCTACGCGAAATTCCGCCATTTGATACGATAACTGACGGCCACTCTGGGTCGCTATTTCCGATGCTCATGTCATAGTCCTCGCTGCTTGGAAAAAATAATTCGCTGTGGCCCTTGTAGGGCCGATAGAAAGCAGGGGGAGCATGGCGGCGGTTATCGTATCAAGTGGCCGTAAATTGAGTAGCGTTCACAACCGCAAAGCGGAACGCGTCCGGCGTGGCATCCGCCCAGCGCGCATAGGTCGTCGGCCGATGCGGCCGGTAGAACGACGAATCGATCTCGACCGCCGGCAAGCGCGTCGCGTAGCGCGCGAGATGGCTCTCCCGTTCCGCGAACCGATCCGCGTGCAGACGCGGGATCGACCACCCCGCGCATCCCGCCCATATATCATGCCGTTCCATACGTCCTACAGTGGTCATGCCGCGCCGGCCGTCTCGTCCCGCGCCAGGGCCTGGCGCTGACCGACCGTCCCGACCCAGCCGGTGAGCCAGAACAGGAGAGTGACGCCGGCATAGGTCGCGCCCAGGATACACACGGCCGACCAGCCGCCGCGCCCGAAGACCACCGCTGAGGAGGCCGAGCCCAGGGCACCGCCGATGAAATATGAGGTCATGTAGATGGTGGTCACGCGGCTACTTGCCTCAGGTCGCAGGCGATAGATCTCGCTCTGGTTGATGATCTGTATGCCCTGCACGCCCAGGTCCAGCAGGACCACGCCCACGATGAGCGCGATCAGGCGGGTATCACCCAGGGCCATTAGCCCGTACGCGATGACTGTGGTGAGCAGGAACGTCGGTGTCGCGTAGCGCTCCAGGCCACGGTCGGCAAGCCGTCCGGCCAGCGACGCGCAGAGAGCTCCGGCCACGCCGACCAGGCCAAAGAGGCCAATGGCGCCCACGCCAAAGCCGTAGGGCGGCCGCGCCAACAAGAACGCCGCGCTGGTCCAGAAGACGCTGAACGCGGCAAAGGCCAGCGCGCCATAGACCGCGCGGCGGCGCAGCACCGGCTCCTCACGCACCAGTGGCCCCATTGACCGCAGGAGCTGTGCATACGACTGCCGCTCCGGACTAGACGGCCGTACCGGTCGCGGCAACGTGCGCCACAGCACAACGATGAGGGCGACCATTAGGACGGCGGCGATCACATAGACGGCCCGCCAGCCCGCATGCCCCAGTACGGCCGACGCCGCCTGGGCGACGAGCCCGCTGACGGTCCGTGCAAGCAGGACACCGACGAGCAAGCCGCTCATGATCCGGCCCACGACGCGGCCGCGTTCGACCTCGTCCGCAAGGCTAGCCGCGAACGGGATCAGGACCTGAGCCACGACTGAGGTGAGGCCGATCAGCAGCGACGCCGCAGCAAGCATCACAAGCGAGGACGCCGCTGCGGCAGCGAGCAGCGCGAACACCGTCGCACAGAGGACCACGACGACGAGACGGCGACGGTCTAGCAGGTCGCCGAGCGGGACGACGAAGGCTAGCCCGAGCGCGTACCCGGCCTGGGTCAGCGTCGCCACCACCCCACTCGCATCAAGCTAAACCTGCCAAGGAGGGCTCAAGGAGGAGTTGATAGGTGTTGGGGGCCTTTTTGCGACGGTTGAGGCGGCAACCGGCCGCGACGCAGCGTTGGACGACGGCGAGGATGTGGTCCAAAAACGCGGGATAGGCCAGGGAACTGGCGATGGAGAGGGCGTGCGGACGCAGGGTCTGGGCCGCTTTGACGAGGCTGCGGTCAGGGAACGCCCAGCAACTCACGAGGAGGAGCCAGTGCTGGACGACCATAGCTAGAAGTTTGGCGAAGACCTCCGTCAGGACGCGCCAGGGGTTGGCGCTGCGCGACTCATCAACGTGGCCGTGGCTTTTCCACAGCTTAAAAAGGAGTTCGATTTGCCACCGCGCACGCAGCAAGACGAGGGCTTCACGCAGGGAGAGCAGGGCGGGCGGGACGCTGGTGACCACGATGGTCCAGTCGCACCAGGCCCGTTGGGCCGCGCTCGGGGTGCGCCCCCGGCGTTTGGCGTCGGCGTGGAGGCGGCGACGACGCTGGGTGGACACCTCCTCCGGCACGCGGACAGCGAGCAGACGAGCCGGGAGGCGGTGGTCCACGCCGAGAGTCACCGTGAGGTCAACCGTCGCGGTGTCCTGCGCAGCGAGCAAATCCAGCACGTCCCAGCGCGCCCCATCCGGCGTATAGACGGCGGTCCCCGGCGCCAGACGCGAGAGCCAATACACGCCCTGCGCCGTCATCGCTGCGAACACCCCGAGGGTAAAGAAGCCCAGATCACTGATGCGCAACGCGCCGCGCGGCAAAGGGGCGGTCTGCAGCGGGGTGCTGCGGTCGGAGATGCGTCCTTCCCGCACCACCAGTCCGCTCAGGCAGCCCCGACACAGATCATAGCGTACATGGAGTTTGAGCGCCGCTGTGCCTGTGCGACAGCCCGGCCACCACAGCGCGAGCGCCGCGGGCAGCGTGATCGTCGAGGAATCCAGGAGCACCACGGCGCTGAAGCGCTCCAGCAGCGGAATCGCGACCGGGTCGGCGGCGATGACCGTCTGCACCGCTGCGGCGAGCATGTTCTCCAGGAAGACGGCGGACGCCTCTGTGAACCGTTGATCAAGTCCTTGCGCACTGATCGCGACCCCCACCGCCGCCGCTTGGGCCAGCGCCTCCACCGACGCCTGTGGATGGGCCAGCCACCCAAACACCAGCGCTTGCACAAAGGCCGCGCCGGTGAGTTTGGAGGCCCGCTGGACGAAGCCGGTCCGCCGGGCCAATTGATCCGCCGTTGTGGTAAACAGGGCCTGTAGGGTCTGGGTCAAATCTGCTACCGTGGTCATAGGGACGCTCCTTTGCTCCTAAGGTCTTCTACACCCTTATGATGCCAAAAGAGCGCCCCTGCTCATTTCTTAGCTTGATGCGAGTGGGTCAGCGTCGCCACCACCCCCACGGTCCCGCTGCTGCCATGGAACGTCGTTGCGATCGTGTTGAGCAGCGGCTGGACGTAGTAGAGATTAGCGACGACAAGACCACAGGCCACGGCAAAGACCCAGACCAGGCGGGGCGAGAGGGCACCGTCACCGCTCGGGGTGGCTGATGGCACGGCCCGTGACTCGGAGTCCGGTCTACTCGCTATCGACACGAGCGGCGACGCAGGCGTGACTCAGTCAACGCCGCCGGCTGATAGCCCGCGTCGACGGGGTTGACGTTGAGGCCGGGCGGCACGATCCTGTCGATGCGGTCGAGCGTGGCGGCGTCCAGCGTGATCTCGACGGCGCCCAGCTGCGACTCCAGGTGCTCCATCGTCCGTGGTCCAATGATCGGCGCCGTGACGGCAGGATGATTCAGCACGAAGGCGAGGGCGAGATCGACCATGCTGAGACCGGCCTGGTCGGCCACCTCGTGCAGCTTATCGACGGCCTCCAGCTTGCGCTGGTTAGCCAGATCGGACAGGTCATAGCGAGCAGGAAGCCGCTCCGCGCGGCGGCTGGAGTTGTCCTTCCCGGACCCAAACCGTCCAGAGAGCCACCCGCCGGCCAGCGGGCTCCAGGGGATCACGCCCATGCCGTACTCCTGACAGACCGGGAGGACATCCGCCTCGATGCCCCGCGCCAGGATGGAGTACGGCGGCTGCTCGCACATGAAGCGCTCGCGTCCTCGCCGCTCCGCCGTCCACTGCGCCTGTACGATCTCGTAGGCCGGGAACGTAGAACTGCCGAAGTAGCGGATCTTCCCGGCCCGCACGAGATCGGTGAGCGCGCCCAGCGTCTCGTCGATGTCGGTGTCCGAGGCCGGGCGGTGGATCTGGTAGAGGTCGATCCAGTCGGTCCCGAGGCGCCGCAAGCTGTTCTCGCACTCCGTGATGATCCAGCGGCGCGAGTTGCCCTGCTGGTTGGGATCGTCGCCCATGGAGCCGTGCACCTTGGTGGCGAGGACGACGCTCTCGCGCTTCCCGCCGGCCAGAGCCTTGCCGACGATCTCCTCCGATTCGCCGGCCGCATACACGTCGGCCGTGTCGATAAAGTTAATGCCCGCGTCCAGGGCGCGGTGAATGATGCGGATCGAGTCCTCGTGGTCTGTATTCCCCCACTGACCGAACATCATAGCCCCGAGGCATAAGGGGCTGACTTTGACACCCGTTCGGCCAAGCGTACGATAGTTCATGCGTGTCGATATACCTTCCGCCTTCATGTGAAGGACAACGTGAGAGCTGCTGTAGAATCGCAGGACTCGGGGCAATAGGCGCTGTGGATGCGCTAGTCCCTACCGTGCTTCAGCATGTCCTGGGCCACGAGAATACGCCCTCGGCGGCTCATCCAGGGGTGTCGAACACCGGCAAGGGCAGGCTACCTGTACCGGGCAGATACCGGAGCTGGCGCAGCCGTACATACGCCGCGGCCTCCGAGACGAGGAAATGGCCTTGCATCCAATCGACCATCGGACCTAGACACGCGCGCAGGGGTGGCGCCGTGTTGCTCTCATCTTCAACAAAGGGACGCATCGCTTGCCATACAGCCGCGCGAGGCATGAGCAGAGCGCCGCTCGCATAGTTGGCCTGCCACTCCATCCAATCCACACGCGACCCCGTTCCGATCACCCATGGGGTACACCATGTCGTCGTCGCTGTATCAGGGTCATCAGCTTGCCGCGGCCGCGGCGCATCCTCTCGCTCACCCGTGAAGTCGTGCAGGAGTACATGGCCAAGTTCGTGCGCTAGCGTTGTACGTAGGCGCGCCTCCTGCCGCGGATCTTCCGAGAGCTGACGCGCGATCTGGACGCTTGGGCGGCGCCCAGGCACGAACGTCGTCACCCCTTCGACAATAGCGCTGTCATCCCCGAGTGTCGAGAGATCGGCAAAGAGATCGAGGTCATCCACGTCCTGCTCGATCAGGCGTGTCAGATCATCGGTGGAGAGAGGATACGCGACGTCACCGTAATGATCGAACAAGAACCGCTGGATGCGTCGTTCACAGAAAACATCGATCTCGCTGGCATCGAGGAACGGTCGCCACCTGTATCGTCCCGTGCCATCCCGTACCCAACGCATCTCACCGCCCCCTTCTCTCCTGGCCGATACCACCACATCAGGCATCGTCAACACCCCAATAGTAGAAAGTATGTTCTATTATTGCACGTTACGTCAAGGCTTGGCTGCGCGGTCTCCTGTCTCCAGAGGCCCTATCCTACTCGCCGGTCGACGGCGATTGCTCTTTGAGGGTCCGTCGGAACGCCTGGAAAGCGGCCTCAACGGCCTCGGGGGTATAGGAGTCGTCTTGAAGGTCGTCGGGCAGATCGCCCGCGAGGAACAGCAGGTATTCGTATGAGAGGTGGAGCGTGTTGGCCAATTGTTTCAGCAGGGCCGGTGACGGCGCTGGGCGACGGTTATGTTCGACGTCGTTCAGGTAGGTGATAGAGATGGCAGCACCATCGTCCTTCATGACCTGGGACGCGACCTCCTTTAAAGTTAGGCCAGCCCGCTTGCGTCCCGTGCTGATGATGTCCCCAACCGTCATCGCATCTCTCTCCCTGGCAGTATCACTGCCTTGAAGCGTACGTGATGGGCGACCCACGCGACAAGGTAGCAACGGCATCATGGCGCTACCTGAAAGACGATCTGGATGTCGGACTGCCCCAGACGCCGTAAGGCCTGTTCGACGCGCGATCGAAGCTTTGTGTCGAGCCACTGCGCGTGCATCGCTGTCGGCACCTGCACGGTCAACACGGGTCCTGTACGCGGCTCGGCGCGTGCGGCTGCGAACCACGTAGCATAGTTGTCGGCGGTCATAGATTCACGCAGATCATCCAGAACCTCTTGCCATAAGGGATCGACCGAGTCGCGCGACGATTCAGTTCCGTGTGCGCCGTCATGAGCATGGTCTCGTCTCCCATCTGTCCTTTCCGCGCGGGTGGACGTGCGTGTTGACATACTGTCTTGTTGGCTGTTTGTTGAGAGGCTGTTTGTTGTGGGTGCCACTGCGACACTACCGTGGTTCTGCTGCGGCACTACCTCGTGATCGCCACGGTACCACCGTAGTGCTGTTGCGGAACCACCTGGTGGTTCTGGTACAGAACTACCCCGCGTCGACGAGCCCGTCGTGTCGTCACCTTCCCACCACAGAGCATAGACCGTGACTGCGTGGTCGCCGGCCGCCGTCTGTCCGGGTCTGGCACGGATCAGGCCTTTCTCTTCAAGGCTTTTCAGGGCGCTAATGACATTGTGCCGGCTCGTGATCCCACTTCCCCGGTCGAGGACGCGGCCGTCGCGCGTAACGATCCCATCCGTGAACTGCGTGAGGCTGATCGCGTCGGCACACTTGCGGAAACCAAGCGTGCGACGCACGATGTAGAGGAGCACCTTGAGCTCAGCCTTGCCCAATAGAGGTGCCCACTCATCGAAGATCTCGTCGGGCATCGGCGTGGTGGTTGGACGTTTCAGGGGCACGGCTAACCTCCAGGCCGGTACAGCATGTGACGCGCACGCTGGTGGCAGCCCGCGGAGTGTCATGGACGGCCGACGATTTATGCGGGCGGTGCGCACCGCCTCTTTATTTTACACCTTTTAGCTTTATAGTGTATGATAATTAGTAGAGCACGGTATGCACCGTGACAAGAAGGCAGGGGCGAACGGCAAGGAGGACGGAGAATGGTATCGGTCAAGACAACGAGCGAGGTGAGGCGGCAGCACCCCGATCAGAATCAACCGCCGCTCTTGCTGTCCGTTCCAGAGGCAGCGCGGCTCCTCGGCGTCGGCCTGACGCTGTGTTGGGACATGGTCCACAACGGCGAATTGCCCAGCGTCCGCCTCGGGCGGCGCGTCCTCATCCCTCGTACGGTCGTGGACAACCTCGCCTCCGCCGGATCGGCAGGAGAGCCGCGGCAAAATGTAGCTGTTCACCATCGATCGGTGCAGCCTGACTAGCGCCCCGCGACTGGTGTAACCGTAAGCACGGGAAGGGAAGCACAATGGCCAAGGGCAGTATATTCAAGGAAGTTGGTCAGGACGGCACGGTCAGCTGGCGCGTCCGGGTGGACATGCTGGACCCAAAGACAGGCAAGCGCCGGCAACCGCAGCGCACGTACAAGACCAAGCGCGAGGCCCAGGCCGGGATGGCGCAGTGGGTAGTGGAGATCGAACGCGGCACCGCTGTCGTTAACTCACGGATGACCGTGGGCGAGTACATCACCTACTGGCTCGATACAAGCGCCCGTCATCGTGTGCGGGCCACCACGCTCGAGAGCTACG
>JAABUU010001452.1_pt1 | contig 39887 bp, 46 predicted proteins | sample 5559301 | NCBI WGS metagenome assembly JAABUU01 (sample SAMN10711884, study PRJNA513360) | rock metagenome | isolation source: Antarctica rocks | place: Antarctica: Victoria Land, Richard Nunatak white | reverse complement strand
CACAATCTGGTGGCCGTATCCCACTGCGACACAATCGTGCTGAACGCCACCAATTCACCGGCAATGGTCATACCATTCTTCTACGCCTTCCCAACGATCACAGTGCCGATCAACTAAACAGGGCGGGTGCCTCTATTGCTGTTGAGTTACAGTAGTAGAGGCACCCATACTGAGTATTAAAGGCACTAGATGAAACTAAGAAACAATCTACTTTTGGGCGTCATCGGTGTAATCACAGCCGTTCTCACCTATGTCGCCGCATCATCTTTGGGCAGTGCTGTATACACAATTTTCGTGTTTTGGCGAGTCCTGGCTCCAAAAGGCAGATCGGCAGAAGTATTAGGCTTGTTGCCAATATTCATCCCAGGGGCATTCTGGGCAGCCATCGCGGCGTTCGCCTGGGCGGCTTTTTTTGCGGTTAAGAAGCAGCAGGGGGGACAGCGGGAGTGAACACACGCAGGGTCTTTTGGGGCGTTCTGATTGCAGGCGCTGTCTGGCTGACGTTGGAGGCGGGGGTGCATGTCGTTACCGCTGTCGCGGAGACGAGGCATCTGCCTCAGCCGGGCTATGGGCAGCGAAATTGGTTCAGCCTGGAAGGGTTTTACAGCCTGCTTCAGATACTGATCGGCTTTCTCGTTTTCGCTGTCGTACTGACCCATCCCATCGGAGTCTGGTTCCGTATTGCCCATCGTCAAATGATCTCAAAGCGCCTTTCGGCAACACCCACGCCGCACGGCAAGTATCTTCCCTGGGGGCGGAACCTCCGCCGCCATGCGAGCAGCCCAGCCAGATACAGCGGCTTACGACCGCGCAAGACGTTTCGGGTTGCGCGTCACGAAGAAGACTGACCCCGCCTGGAAACAGCCACGCCCGCAGGCAGCCGCCCGCCCCAAATGGGGCGGGCGGCTTGCTTGACAAACTCCCCCGGAAACGCCTATACTAACCGTATTCTATTCCAGGCCCCTCCTGCCGACTTGTGCCGGGACCGGGCCTGCGCTTTCGTGGAGGAACTTCATTTTGGCGTATCAAGTGACTCTGATTCGTGGCGACGGCACGGGGCCGGAACTGGTGGAGGCGACCCGGCGGGTGCTGGAAGGGACGGGCGTGGCGTTCGAGTGGGATGTCGTCGAGGCCGGCGTGGACATCATGGAGACGGCGGGGACGCCGCTGCCGGACAACGTGCTGGCCTCCATCCGCAAGAACAAAGTCGCCCTCAAAGGCCCCATCACCACCCCCATCGGGACCGGCTTCCGCTCCGTCAATGTCGCCCTGCGGAAAGAGCTGGACCTGTACGCCTGCATCCGGCCCTGCAAGTCCTACAAGGGCGTCCGGTCGCGCTACACGGACGTGGACCTGGTCATCGTCCGCGAGAACACCGAAGACCTGTACGCGGGCGTCGAGTACCCCGTGGACAGCGCCGAGGCGGGGCAGATCATCGGCATGGCGAACGGCAAGATTCGCCAGGATTCGGCCATCTCCATCAAGCCCATCTCCCGGACGGGAAGCCGCCAGATCGTGAAGGCCGCGTTTGAGTACGCCGTCGAGAACGGGCGCCGGAAGGTCACGGCGGTCGCCAAGGCCAACATCATGAAGTACACGGACGGTCTTTTCTATGAGATCGCCCGCGAAGTCGCCAAAGAGTACGAGGGCCGAGTCGAGTACGACGAGTGGCTCGTGGACGCCATGTGCATGCAGCTCGTCCAGAAGCCCGAGAACTACGACGTCCTGGTCATGGAGAACCTGTACGGCGACATCCTCTCCGACCTTTGTGCGGGCCTTGTCGGCGGCCTGGGCGTCGCGCCCGGCGCCAACATCGGCGTGGACACGGCGCTCTTCGAGGCGACTCATGGGTCGGCCCCCAAGTATAAGGGACAGAACAAGGTCAATCCGACCGCGCTGATTCTTTCCGGCCTGCTGATGCTCAAGTACCTCAAGGAAGACGAGGCCGCCGCGCGTCTGGAGAAGGCCGTTTCCGACGTCATTGCCGAGGGCAAGAGCGTCACCTATGACATGAAGCCGGACCGCAACGACCCCAGCGCCGTCGGCACGGCGGAGATGGCCGACGCCATCATCGCCAAGATGCAGGCGGGGTAGGGTTGCTGAGAATCGAATGGAAGAAGATGCTTCATGTTTGCGGCTCTTTGACAGCCTCCCGGATTTGCTGGCGCTCGCCCAGAAAGGGCTTTTATACCGGATGATGGGAAGGCGCGCTTCCCCTTATCGCGAACAGGATAAACTGCGTGGGCAATACCGGCGGCGTGGGATGGCCTTCCGCTGGTCCATGCCTTTGCGGCACTATGGGCCTTGCCAGCAATGCGATGAGCGGTTCACGGAAATATCTTACCATTTGGAGAACCCTGCGGGCGGCCAAGAGGAGACACGGAGTCTGGGTCTGCGGGAAAGTCAGATCCATGCGGTCCGTGTTCATGGTAGTCAATTCACAGAAGCGCAACGCGCCTTTCTCAAGGGGTTAAGGCAGGATGGGGGAGTGACGGAACGAAGATGGCGTTGAGACAGGAGGGCTAAACCGTGGCTACCGCCGAACGCGAATTAACCGCACCGGCACAAAGCGCCGAGGGAGCGCCGGACGCCGGGGAAGATTGGACGCCGCAGCCCTACCGCTGGACCCGCGAGCAGTTCTATAAACTCGGCGAGGCCGGACTGTTTGAGGGGCGTCGGGTGATACTCATGGAGGGGGAAATACTTGTCATGCCAGCCATGAAGCCGCCGCACCAGACGGCCGTAAGCCTTGCCGCCGAGGCGGCCCGCGCGGCCTTCGGCGCAGGCTTCTTCGTGCGTGAACAAGGGCCATTCGACGTGCGCGCAGCCACCGACCCGGAGCCGGACATCGCTGTGGTCGCAGGCGGCATCCGGGACTTCGCGGATGATCATCCGACAGTAGCTGCCCTGATTGTTGAAGTCTCAGATGCGACGCTGGCATACGATCGCCGGGAAAAGGCCAGCATGTACGCCAAAGCCGGCGTTGCGGATTACTGGGTCGTCAACTTGAGGGCAAGACAGGTGGAGATGCACCGGCAGCCGGTGCTTGACGAGGCACAACCCTACGGCTTTGGCTACAGTGAGGTGACGGTCTTCGGGGAGGATGCCGTCATCCAGCCGCTTGCTGCGCCCGGTCCAGTCGCTGTTTCGGTCCTTCTTCCTTAGTGATACAACCCAAAATACAGAGAGAGAACACAGAAAATGGCTTCTGGAAAGAAAAAAGTCAGCGTCATCGGCGCGGGCAATGTCGGCGCGACGGTCGCGTTCCATGTGGCGCAGCAGGGGTACTCCGACGTGGTGCTGCTGGACTTGCCGGACGACCTGGGCGGGGAGCGGCCCCGCAAGACCGGCTCGATGGCGAAGGGCAAGGCGCTGGACCTCAATCAAGTCTCGCCCATCGTCGGCTATGACGGGCGCGTCAAAGGCACGTCCGACTATGCCGACACAGCGGGCAGCGACGTAGTCGTCATCACGTCGGGCCGGCCCCGGACGCCGGGGATGTCCCGCGAGGACCTGCTCGCCGTCAATGCCGACATCGTTCAAAGCGTCGCGGCGCAGGCCGTGACGCACAGCCCCGACGCGGTCTACATCGTCGTGTCCAACCCGCTCGACGCCATGTGCCATGTCGCGCTGAAGGCGACGGGGCTGCCGTCCGAGCGCGTCATCGGTCAGGCGGGCGTTCTGGACAGCACGCGCTACCGGAACTACATTGCTCAGGCCGTCGGCGTGTCCGTCGAAGACGTGCAGGCGTATGTCCTGGGCGGTCACGGCGACCAGATGGTGCCCGTGCGCAGCCTGACCACTGTCGGCGGCATCCCCGTCCAGAAGTGGGTAGACTTAGGCAAACTCACGGACGAGCAGCTCCAAAAGATCGAGGACGACACGCGGCAGGGTGGGGGAATCCTGACCGGGCTAATCGGAACGAGCGCCTGGTACGCCCCCGGCGTCGCCACCGCCGAGATGGTCGAGGCCGTGCTGCTGGATCGCAAGCGCATCCTCGCGACGACGGTCCTGCTGGACGGTCAGTACGGGGTCAACGGGCTTTACTTCGGCGTCCCAGCTCTGCTCGGCGCGGGCGGCGTGGAGGCGATCTACGACCTAATGAAATTGGCCCCGCTCACGGAAGTGGAACTCGCCGGCATCAAGGAGTCGGCGGCCAAAGTGCAGGGCACGGTGGACAGTCTCAAGGCGCTCGGCAAGCTGTGAGCCACAGATTGAGGAAAGTCAGCTTGACTTAATGTGACAAAACGGCCATAATAGAAAAGCAGGACCGATCCCGTCTTTAGCGGCGGGGGTAGGCCCTGCTTTTTCGTCTGCCTTTCGGGTACAACGCTTGTGACACTCCGCACGGGGTAAACCCCGACGGCTTCTTGGGCTACGCTTAGGCCAACGCCTTACGTTGACGCCCAAAGGCGGTGTCCCCGCCCATTCCGCAGGACGAAGAACTAAGTCTTGAAGAAGAACTCAGTCTTAAACCTGCGAAACCTTATGTTCTTGCGTTGCAAACTGCACTCAGCGCGTATCTTGTTTTCTCTCGCTCAAACAAAAGTTCCTTATCCGTTCTTAGCCGAAGCAAAAACCGAAGCACAAACAGACGAAAACCTGTTACGAGTCCCTTTGACGGATTTCAACTGCCGAACGGCAACCACTGCCGAACGGCAACCACTGCCGAACGGCAACCACTGCCGAACGGCAACCACTGCCGAACGGCAACCACTGCCGAACGGCAACCACTGCCGAACGGCAACCAATGAACAAAGACATTATACCCGAAAGAAGACATTATACCCGAAAGGTTGTTTGTCTAGACATCATGCAAACTCGCTTTGCTCGGTCTAAAGACTTTGTGGCAGGAGGCTTGGGGAAGCCCGCCTAACGCCCCGCTAAAGACTTAATCCTAAAGCAAGGGTGCTTGCGGCGGGCTTCATACGGTCATCAAGCGATTGGTGTGAGCAACTTGAAGGCTTGATCAAGCCCGTACTTCGTTTTCGATGCCAGCGGGTGTTCTTGCCTGAGTAGAGCATAAGCATAGAAGTCGCTGAGTTGGATAAGATAAGAATGTGCAGAGTCTTTAAACAGAGGCTCCTCCAAGATGTTGTCGATAGCGCCGCTCGTTCGTAGGGTGTGAGCGTAGCGAGTATAGGGCGCTTCTTTGCCCTGATCACAGATCAGCACGGCATAGCTGTTCTCGCTTCTGCAAATTGCTGGATGTTTAGAAGCAGACGCTCGAAGCCCGGCTCTTCCTGACTGGAGGGCGAGACAGTGGTGATCAGTTTCGCCGCCGGCAGGGTGGTCACCATCCGCAAAGTATCCTGAAATATCCGGCAGCGGCGTCCTTTTGCTACAACGGTGTCGGCGATGTTGCCGCGTCCCGAGACGAACTTCCAGGCATGGAACTCGGCGTGGATGTCTATGCCATCCGTGCGCTGGAGGTCCAGACGGAACTGGCGCACTTGGTCAAAGATTGTCTTCCAGTGGATCGCAGGTATGCCAAGTGCTGCAAGTACAAAGAGTTTTTCGTCGGCCGACTCGTCAACATAAAAGAGATGCACCGGCATTGTCCTCCGAGGTATATCGGCACTTCGCTGGTAGGGCCGGGCTAGCCTTCATCTTCGATTTTTCGGCCGAGAATATGACGTGCTAAACTCTTAATCAAAGCCTCGGCGGCCTGAACATCGTTGGTTGCCGGCAAATGAATGTGAATGTCGATGTGGATAGGATCAAGGGCTGCCCGGACGGGTACGGCTGGGTTTTCCAACGATCCTCTTATTTGTATGGAGTCGTTAATGTCATCCGAAGTGTGCTCTCTTCGCAGATCCTGTTCCTCACTCTGGACATCGGCTTGGGTTTGAGGGGTGTCAAAACCTGCCATCCCGCATAGCGTCTTGAATGTCGTCACGATTCGCTGAATAGAGTCCTCCCCGACCTTGGTTTTACTCGCGATGAAGTTGCGGATTTCCTCATCCGTTCGCTCCTGGGCATCAGGATACATGACAAAAAGCTCTGAGTATGCGCTTCGGATCAGTGTCGCCAGCAGGGCTTTATTGTTACTCCTGTTTCGGTATAAGTTCCAATTCTCGGTGGGAATGCCCTCAGAGTCGACCAGGTTGAGGTACTTCAAGACACCCAAGATTGATCTGTCGTTGGTGCTCTTAAAGCCGCGCGCCGCCAACTCGTTGTAGGTGACCTTGTCTGGTATGCAAGTGTTTGACACGTCATTATCAGCTAAAACTAACAACGTGCGTGTGGGGAATGTAAGTGAGCGTTGTGATAGAGGCAAAACCAGCGTACCTGATTCAATCACCCCCGGTGACTGAAATCGGGCTGATGGGCATCAAGGAGATGGCAGCCAAAGTGCAGAGGACGGTGGACAGCCTCAAAACACTCGGCAAGCTGTAAAGAGACCCCCTAAAAAGGCACGGGGGCGGGAAAACGGGCGGAACAGTGTATAATGAGAGGTGTCATGCCAGTCACTTTGAAGGACATTGCGGAACGGACCGGCGTCTCGCCCAGCGTCGTCTCGACGGTGCTCAGCGGGCGCGACAACGGCACCTTTGTCAGCGACAGCACGCGGCGCAAGGTGCTGCAAGTCGCCGAGATGCTGAACTACACGCCCGTCCGATCCGGCCGGCCGCGCGGCAGCCGCCGCCTGCGCCGCCAGCACACGGAGCAGTTCATCGGCGTCTGGGACCCCGACTACAGCCCTTACAGCGCGTATCTAGTGCAGAACCTACAGGTCGCGCTACGCGAGTACGCGCGGGAGCAGGGGGCGGAGACGGAAGATGACTTCGGCCTCCGCCTGCTGAACGCCGACGATCTGCCCCGCCTGGACTCGCTGGGCCTGATGGGCTTGGTGGTGCTGTCTTCAGTCCCGCTGCCCCGCGAAGCGGCCAGCGCCAGCATCCCCTGCGTCATGATCGGTGAGGTGGATAACCCGCCGCGCGACTTGGCGCAGGTCCATCTGGATAATGCCGGGGCGGGGCGGCTGCTGGGCGACTATCTGTGGAGCCTGGGCCATCGCCGGATCGTTCTGCTGGCCCCCGTCGCGACCCCGCGCGTCACGCAGCGCCGCCTCCTGGGCCTGCATTCGGCCTGGACATCTCAGGGCGCCGATGCCGCGCAGGTCATCTGGCAGCCCTATGACACGATGAAGACCCTGGCGGAGCGGGACCAAATCCGGCGGGTCATCACGAGCCTCCAAAGGCCGGGAACGGATCGGGCCAGCCTGCCGACCGCCCTGGTCTGCAACGACGAAAACGTGGCCGCCATCGCGACGCAGACGCTGGTCGAATTGGGCCTGCACGTCCCGCTTCAGGTTTCCCTCGCCGGCTTCGGGGATACGCCGCGTCTGGCGGAAGCGTTGACGCCGCCGCTGACGGTCGTGCGCCAGCCTGTCCCGCAGATCGCCAAAGCGGCCATTACAGCGCTTTATCAGGCCCATGAAACGGAAAAGGCCGATCCTGCTCCTGAGCGGGACATCTCCCTGCCCGGTCTGCTGATCACCCGCGCCTCCTGCGCTCCGCCGCCCGCCTGAGAATCACGTTCCTGAAGGCTACGCTTATGCCCGACACGCGCCATCCTCATATCCTCCGCCGGGAAGACACGCTGCTGGTCGTCGTGGACATGCAGGAGCCGTTCCTGCGCGGCATCCATGACCGCGAACGGCTGGTCGCCAATGTCCGGCTGCTGGTGGAGGCCGCCATCATCATGCATGTCCCCGTGATCCCGACAGTGCAGTACGCCGAGCGTATGGGCGACGTCGTCCCCGAGGTGACACAGGCGTTCCGTGACTTCACCACCTGTGTGCCTGTGGACAAGATGTGCTTCTCGTGCGCGGGCGCAGAAGGTTTTCTCGACGGTCTGGCCTCGTTCGGCAGGCGCCAGATCCTGCTTTGCGGCGTCGAAACCCACATCTGCGTCTCGCAGACGGCCCTTGATCTTGCGTTTCAGGGGTATCAGGTCCATGTCGCCGCCGACGCCGTTTCTTCCCGCTCACTGGAGAAGCACAAGCTGGGCATGGAGCGGATGCGCGACAGCGCCGTCCTCCCCTGCGCGGCGGAAGCCGCCGTCTATGAATTGCTGCGCGAAGCCGGTACGCCCGAGTTTAAGGCCATCCTCACGCTGGTGAAGTAGTCCCCTCTAGTTCACCCTCACCCGTGCCGATAATGACGACAGAACTACTTGTTCCGTTGTTTTTATTTTGTTGTCGTATTTCGCGAAGTGAGGACTGGCTGTGGCGACCTTAATCGAAACCAAGCTGAAGCAGGAGCGCCTGCTGCGCATCATTGAAGACGAGCTGCAAGACCTGCCGCCCCTGCCGGCCGTGATCGTGCGAGTCATGCAGACCATCAACGATCCCACGACCTCGGCCTCCGACCTGAACCGTCTGATTTCGGCGGATCAGGCGCTGGCCTCCAAAGTGCTGCGGCTGGTCAATTCCTCCTATTACGGCTTCCCGCGCAAGATCGCCACCATCACCAACGCCGTCGTCATCCTGGGTTTCAACACCGTCCGTAACCTGACTACCTCGCTGGGCGTCTTCAACGCCTTCGACGCGCGGGGCCAGAAGACCGCCCTGGACCGAGATGCTTTTTGGGCGCATTCGATGGGCACGGCGGCGGCGGCGGGTGTCATCGCCCGCCGCAAGGGCATCGGCGCCAAGTCCATTGAAGAGGTCTTTATCGGCGGCCTGCTGCACGACATCGGGAAGCTGTTCCTGGACCAGTATTTCCCCGACCAGTACGCTATCGCCATCAAGCTGGCGGCGGCGGCTAAAATCTCGGTGTGGGAGGCGGAAAAGACGGCCCTGGGCGTCGGCCACGCCCTCGTCGGCAAGCGGATCGCCGAAAAGTGGAACCTGCCGCTGTCGCTGACGGCGATGATCACGCTCCACCATCAGCCGGTCTTCGCCAAAGAACATTTCGAGCTGGCGGCGACGATCCAGGCGGCGGACCATGTCGCCCGCAAACTGGCCCTGGGCAATGCGGGCGACGCGCTCGTCCCGCCGCTGGCCCCCGAAGTGGAGAAATGGCTGGCCTTCTCGCCGCCCGTTTGGGAGGCCGTCGAGACCGAAACCTGCCGCAAGTTCGACGAGTCGAAAGACTTCCTCCATGTGCTGTAACAGGCGCTTCTGACGGTCTGCAAGAACAAAAAAGGGCGGGGTTCCCCCGCCCTCCTTTTCCGTGTCTCCTGCGGAATCGGTTTTACAACGCCCCCCAGCCGCGCTTCGCCTCCGCGCCTGCGGCAAAGAACGCTTCGATGCGGTCGGCATCGCCCGCCACGACCGCTTCTTCCAGCGCATCCAAATCTGTATGGAATCCGCGCAGCGCGGCCAGCAGCGCCTCTCGGTTGGTCAGGCAGACGTCGCGCCAGATCTCCGGCGGACTCGCCGCGACCCGTGTCCCGTCCGCAAAGCTGCCCGCCGTCAGCCGCTGCGTCTGCGGGTGGACTCGCTGCGTCGCCGCCGCCTGACGCATCAGGGACGAAGCCAGGACGTGCGGCAGGTGGCTGGTCACGGCCAGCATCGCATCATGCGCGTCGGGCGTCAGCGTCAGCGTCGTCGCCCCCACTTCCCGGGCCAGCCTCTCCACGGTCCGCAAGGCTGCCGGATCGGTGTTCTCCGTCGGGGTGATCGCCCAGGTCGCCTCTTCAAACAAGAGCGGCGTCGCCGCCTCGACTCCCGCCTGCTCCGACCCAGCCATCGGGTGCCCGCCCACGAAAAACGGCGCCCCCGCCGCCCGCCGGGCGATTGCGCTTTTCGTGCTGCCCACGTCCGTCACGACCGCGCCCGGTTTGACGGCTTTCAGCACATCGGGCAGGCTTTCGACGATGTGCCCGACCGTGGTACAGAGCACGATCATATCCGCCTCGGCCACGCCCCGCGCCAACTCTGTCATCCCTGCATCTACCGCCCCCAGTCCCACGGCCTTGTCCAGACGTTCCCTGCTGCGCCCGACCCCAACGACTTGATGAGCCAGCCGCCTCTGCTTCAAGGCCATGCCCAGCGAGCCGCCGATCAGGCCGACGCCGACGATGGCGACGGTTCCGAACTGCCTGGGAAAGTGTGCTTCATCTGTCATGGCTGCTCCGCGCCGAACTCGATCAGCGCGTATATGTCCGCAAGGGCCAAGTCTATCCCTACGGAGGGCAGATGAACAGCGCCCTCCAACCCCTTCACTTCCTGCATCTCCCAGTGGCTGTTGCGGCGCGTAAACAGCAGCACCCGCGCCTGGTCCTGCTCCACCAGCAGGTAATCTTGAAGCGCTTCAATCGTCTGGTAGTGATCAAACTTTCTGCCCCGGTCGTATCCTTCCGTAGATGGCGACAGCACTTCCACGATGAGCAGCGGGTTTAGGATGACGTCGGTTCTGCCTAGATAATACTGTCGCTCGCCGCAGACGACCGACACGTCCGGGAACGTGTCAATGCCGTCGCCGGTGTGTATCTTGAGGTTCTCGACATAGACGCGGCAGCCCCGTGGAACGAGCGCATTACCTAGCGCGCGTCCAACGCTGGTGGAGATCATGCCGTGATCGTCCGAGCCGCCGGCCATCTGGCGTATCTCGCCGTTCACATACTCCCAGCGCCCGAACGACGTTCGCTCGATCTCGAAGTATTCGGCTTCCGTGTAGTGTGTCTTTTCAACGTACTGCTCTGCCAGTGCCATAGCCTCTTCCTTCCGTCCTAATTCATGCCGAGACGGTGACCGCTTCCGCCTGCCGATCCGGCGGCTCCGCGCTGCCCGCCGAGGCCAGCAGCCAGCCTCCCACTGCCAGCAGCAGGCCCGATCCCAGGAACGCCATGTCCGCCGCGAACTGGTGCGGGCCGGGAAGGACGTGGTGGATGCCCAGAATTTGGTGGTCTACCAGGCCCTCCACGAAGTTGAACGTCCCCCAGCCCGCGAGGACCGACCCGCCGAACGCCTTCCCGGTCCAGGGCGTGTCCGGCTGCCGCGCCGCCCGGAACAGCAGGAGAGTCCCCAGGATCGTCAGCATCCAGACCGCCAAATGGAAGTACCCATCCTGCGTGTTCTGGCGCTTCAGCATCGCCACCGATGTCGGCTGGCAGTCCGGCGTGAAGCAGACCAGGTGGTGCCACTGGAGGATCTGGTGCAGCACGATCCCGTCGAAGAACCCGCCGATGCCCAGCCCGATGACCAGCCCGGCGCGCGTGAGCGGAGTAAACGTCATTGCCTTCGTTCCCAGATTTGCCGGACGGGAGCGTCCCGCCGGTTCAGGCTTCGTCCTCGGCCTTCTCCGCTTCTTCCCCGTGCTCCACGATGTCGCCGGTTTGGAAGAGGATTTTCTGCATCGCGATCCGCCACTTCGGCTTCTGGCGCAGCAGGAACTCCAAATCCATGCCGAAATGCTTGAACTCTTCCTGCTGGGCGTTCTGCATGATCGCCCGCGCGTCCTTGTTCCGTTCGACCGAGATGCGCTGCTCGTACCAGTTGATCGCCTCGGCTTCTTCGGTGAGCGACGCGATCATCCGCGCAAACGTCCGCGTCTCCTGCGATAGCTCATCCGCCGGCTCGTGATATTGGTCAAAACCCATAATAATTCTTCCTCTGCTTCCTGTCTATGGTTGCTTTAATTTCCATTGGCTTCTATGTCCCGTGCTTCCGCCCGCGTGATGGGGCGCGCTGAACCATGACGGACATGAAGAATACGAACATGGGGGGCGTCTTCTTGAGACTCTACGATGGTGAACAAGATGCGATAAGCGACGGAACCCGTGCGCCTTCGATAGATGAGCTGTCGGACCTCCTGCTGAAAGCGGGCGTTCTCCGGGGCAATTTGACGATGCGGCATCGTGGAAAGCGGCGCGACGGCATCGAAAAGACCTGCCTTCCATTCGTCGGCCAGCCCCTCGCTGGACAACTCTATGAATCGGGCGTGAGCCGCGTCAATGTCGGCGGCAGCGCGCGGGGTAAAGCGCAAGCCGTAAGTGCGGGGCGTTTCCTCGCTCATGCGGCCACTTTGTCTTTCACACCTTCCCGCTTGCGGCGGCGCGCTTCCCGTTCCAAGTCAAACTGCGCCCGGTACTCCTCCAAAGAAACATCATGTTCTGGATCGCCTGCCAGCGATTCTGAGATGGCCTCGCAAGCCTCCTCAAAGTCGCGGTTCGCCGCTTCCAAAACTTCCGCCAGCAGGGCATCGGCCAGCGTATTCTCGTCGCGACCCTCGCGCGTCGCCATCTCTTTTAATTTGGCTTCCGTTTGCGGTGCCAGTGTAATTGTCATTTTGGCTTCCTCCTCTCAGATGTTATCCCAACCTCTGCGTCAGCGGACTCGCCGCCGGAGACAGGTGAACAGTGGCATTATTTCAAGACACTGACTTGTTGCCGCCACGACGGTGTATACGTGCAATGCCATTGGAAATACCGAACACCACCCATAACATCAGCGGTGTCCCAAGCAGTCGAGCCGTCTTGTTGCTCAATGTCTACCATAGTTGTAGAGAGAGTGAAGGCCGCAGAGGAACGTTTCTTGTACGCTCATTCTCTGCGGCCTCATCTTTTCCCTGCTTATCGAAATACGCGGAAGACTTCCTCATTTATGAGGGAGATGGGACAAAGTCCTGAAGATAGCGCCATGCCCTTCTTTAAGTCTGTTTGAGGGCATGATATTCGTGCCTTTATATTCGTGCCTTTCGGGTATAATCTAGGCATACACAAATACTGTTTGGGCTATCTATATGCGGCCTCCGAGTCATCGGCTGTTTGTTTTTGCGAGAGAGCCTAGGGACAGGCTAGTGCGAAGAACAGCAGTGCGTGTTTGAGTCACTTCATCAGTGTTTGAGTCACTTCATCAGTGTTTGAGTCACTTCATCACTGGACAAGCCTCCAACGCATAGAAACAGTCATAATAGAAACAGTCATAATAGAAACAGTCATAATAGAAACAGTCATAATAGAAACAGTCATATCGAGAAACAGAAGACTAAATCCAAAGCAATTTGCCGTGGGATAACACGGCTATGGTGAAAATCCAGAGTAGCCCTTCGTGAATGAAACGGCTGAACAGGCTTGCGCCCCCGTGGGCGCACCTCAGAAGCCCGGCCATTTATGGACGGGAGTTGTCACTTTCCTATTCGGTGTTATAGTTCTTCTACAGTCATCAGGCCGCTCTCGCGGAACTGGGCGCGCAACTCCTGGTCGTCCAACATGGCTGTGCCGAGGAGGGGACGACGACCTGTAGCAATGACGCTCACTTGCCGCTCGATGCCGCTCCACAAGATCGTTGCCTGATGGACCGCTATCGTGATGGCGCTGTCATCTGCCAAGCTGGCCTGACGCTGATACACGAACGGCAAGTTCATGGCCGCCACGGTTGCCGGGGGCAGGGTCAAAAACTCCGTGAAGCCGGTATCCACGACGAATTCCAGCGTGAAGTCAGGCTGACCCGGCAGACGGAATGTAACCGGCAAAGTGGCTTGACGGCGGATTGTCACTCCGCGCATCATTCGGGAATGCGTTCCATGTTGCCGCAAAAAGAAGCGGTTGTTATATAGCCGATACGCAGGGCAAAGAGATTGGCGTCAGGATGACGTTCTCGCACACGGGCAGACGCAGCAAAGCCGATTTCGTCTTCGGCTATCTCGTAGTCGCCGCTATCCAGGTTCAGCAGGATCAGCTTGCCGATGTTTTCCGGCGTCTCGATCTGCGGGCGCAGGCGGTAGTAAATCTCCCAGGCGCGGTCAATCGAGCTGTGGGCGATTTGAGCTTCCAGAACAGCCATTGCGACCTCCTTACAGATGCCGGCCCACGGCCTGGGCGATGGGGGCGATGTCGTGCATCAGCTTCTCGAAGGCTTCGGGCAGGAGCGACTGGGCGCCGTCTTTGAGGGCCTTTTCGGGGTTCGGGTGGACCTCGATGATGATGCCGTCGGCCCCCGCCGCGATGGCGGCGCGGGTCACGGCGTTGACCAGGCTGGCCTTGCCCGTCGCGTGGGAGGGGTCGGCGATGACCGGCAGGTGGGACAGTTCCTTGACGGCGGCGACGGCGTTGATGTCGAAGGTGTTGCGGGTGTAGGTCTCGAAGGTGCGGATGCCGCGCTCGCAGAGCATGACGTTTTTGTTGCCTCGGCTGGCGATGTATTCCGCCGCTTGCAGCCATTCTTCAATGGTCGCTGCCATGCCGCGCTTGAGCATGACGGGCGTCTGAGTCTTGCCGATCTCGGTCAGCAGGGGAAAGTTCGCCATGTTGCGCGTCCCGACCTGGAGAATGTCGGCGTAGTGGCAGACCAGCTCGACATCGCGGACGTCCAAAACTTCCGTGATGATCGGCATGTTCAATTCTTCGCGCGCCGCCGCCAGCATCTTCAGGGCCGGTTCGCCGTGGCCGTGGAAGGAGTAGGGGGACGTGCTGGGCTTGTAGGCCCCGCCGCGCAGGATGTGCGCCCCGGCGGCCTTGACGGCGCGGGCGGCCTCCATGAGCTGCGGCTCGGTCTCGACCGTGCAGGGGCCGGCCATGACGGCGACAAACGTCGGGTCGCCGATGAGGACGCCGCGCACGTTGATAATCGTCGGCTCCGGGTGGAACTGCTTGTTGACGACCTTGTAGGGCTTGGACACGGGAACCACTTTGTCCACATAGGGCAGGGCCGCAAACTGCTCCATCACTTCGGACTTGCTCGCCTGGTCGGTGGGGACTCCGACCGCGCCCACGATGGTCGTCTCCACGCCCTCGGAGAGATGGACCCCGTAGCCGCGCTCCTCCAGCATCTGTGTCACGTGCTTTAAATTCTCCTTCGTCGCCTCTGACGAGAGTATGATGATCATTGCCTGCTCCTCGGACCGCTGCCGCCCTGAAAAATAGTGGCTTTCAGTGTACCTTGTGGCCGCCCCTTTGTCAAGGCGAAGCCGGGCAGGGAAACGGGCAGGAGATGGGGAACTAGGGCCGCAGAGGATGCTTCCATGACGAACTATCAAGCCGAATACGACCTGCTGGCGCGGCGCTTGACTGACGAGGGAATAGATGTCGCCGCCGTCGAGGCGCGGCTGAAAGCGCAGCGGGTCGAGACGCCTTCCTGGGGCTACGCGGACAGCGGGACGCGCTTTGGGGCGTTCCGCATGGCGGGGGCGCCGCGAACCGTGTTCGAGAAGTTTGAGGACGCCGCCCAGGCGCATAGGTACACGGGCATCGCGCCGGGCGTCGCCGTCCATATCCCCTGGGATGCCGGGGCGGACTGGCAAGAGTTGTCGGAATATGCGCGATCACTGGGCGTTTGGGTCGGCGCGGTCAACCCGAATGTTTTTCAAGACTACGAGTATCGGTTCGGCAGCCTGGGCAGCGCCCGCCAGACCGTCCGTGATAAGGCCATCGCCCACCTGCGCGAGTGCATCGAGATCATGAACACGGTCGGCAGCAAGAACCTGTCCCTGTGGTTCGCCGACGGCACCAATTTTCCCGGCCAGGGGGACATGAGGGCGCGAAAGCGGTGGTTCGCCGAGGGACTGGCCGAAGTCTACGCGGACCTTCAAGGCGACCAACAGATGCTGATCGAGTACAAGCCGTTCGAGCCGGCTTTTTACCACACGGACATCGCCGATTGGGGCATGGCGTATGCCTTCTGTCAGGCTCTGGGCGAGCGCGCCAAAGTGCTGGTGGACCTGGGCCACCACCTGCCGGGCGCCAACATCGAGCACATCGTCGCCTTTCTGCTGGACGAGGGGCGTCTAGGCGGCTTCCACTTCAACGGCCGCAAGTACGCCGACGACGACCTGACGACCGGCTCGACTAACCCCTACGAGCTGTACCTGATCTACACCGAGTTAGTGGCGGGCGAGAACGACGGGCTGGCAAACGATGTCGCCTACATGATTGACGAGAGCCACACGCTCAAAAACAAGATCGCCGAAATGATCCAAAGCCTGGTCGCCCTGCAAGCGTCCTACGCCAAAGCCTTGATCGTGGCTAGGCCCGCCCTGGCGGCGGCGCGGGAGGCGGAGGACTTAATCGCGGCGGAAGAAGTGGTCAAAGCGGCCTTCGCGACCGACGTCCGGCCCCTCTTGTGGAAGGTGCGCTCCGACCTCGGCCTGCCGGACCCTGCCGACCCCGTGCGCGGCTTCGTCGAAAGCGGCTACGCCCAGGCGAAGGCCGAGGAGCGCGGAACGGGCGGTGGTGCAGGACTGGGAGCCTAAGACATTTGCGCTTTGGGAACCGACCGAGCAGGGAGAACGCAGACACTTAATCCATGCCGGCATTGTCAGCATGATCCTCGTCCCGGCGCTCGCGGCGTTCCTCATTTTGGACAAGCAGCCAAGCGGCACGGAGACAAAAACACGGTGGACACGCTTGTTGACACCTGGCGCGCAATCATACTCGGCAAGGAAAAATCCTGGGTCTTGTTTCAGCACGGCACTTGCGTCATCTTGATGCAGCCTGAGCAAGACCTGACCGCCCAGGCCATAGAGCTAATGCAACAATGGGGGCCGGTGCATGTCGGCTCTCCCGCAGGCGACTTCTCCAGCATCACGCTCGCCGACCATCCGGGGTGGGTCGTGACGGGGCATCACCCGGACATGCTGACCTACGTTTCCCCCGACGAGTTCGGAGACACGGAGCCGTCAGAGGTCGCGGTAGGCTTGCTGGGGCGGTCCAAGAGGAATCAAGATGCCGAAGACCTGCAAGTCCTGCATGTGGAAGACAAACGCCGGCACCTTTGACCCTCAGTGCGCCCGATTAACCTGCTGGTAGTTCCGAGTCCGAGGGAAGACTAACCGCGCCTGCAAAGCGTACCCGCTTATCCGTCACGACGACAAAGCGGTCGGGTATCTGGTCTGCGTACTGCGCCAGCAGTTGCTCCAGCACAAAGATTTTGTTGGCCGCCCGCTCATCCTCTAGCCGCAGAAAAATGACCCCATGATGCGGGCGACGTTCCCGGTACACCTTCTCGCCAAAGTCTTTATCATTCGTGATGAGTATCCAGTTCTCAGCGAACGCCTTCCCGATGAGAACGTCATCGGCGGCTCCGCGTGACTGCTCGTGAGCGGAGAATACCTCGTAGTCCTGTTCGCGGAGCCATGCGGCGGCATTCGGTCCGGTACATTCATCCACGAGGAAGCGCATCAGGCGGCCTCAGCCAGAGGCATAAAAGTGGTATTCTCCAACGACTTACTGGCGAAGAGGAGGCAGGCGGCCAAGTCCTCCGCTACCAGCCCTTCAAATTCCGAGAGGATTTCCGTTTGGGTCGCCCCATGCGCCAGCAGGTTCAGAAGGAACTCTACGCTCAGGCGCGTCCCCCGGACGGTCGGCTTTCCGGCCAGGACGCTGGGGTTTGAAGTGATGCGGACGAGCAGGCTTCGGTCGGTCATGGGTGTTCTCCTGTCTCATGTGTCGTCTATGATTTAGGAGGGGGTGGCCACACGCCCTCACTTGGGTTAGATGCTGTTCGTTTTTGTGTACCGGGCAGAACGCCCTGTTGCTTGCCAACAAAGTAGTAGATGAGCGCCCCTAGAGCATGGGTGAAGAAAATAACCAGCAACCACACGATTTTAAGGTTTGGTTCAGGAAACTGTCGGCGGGCCGCATCAACTAACTCCACAATCCAGAACACAGTGGGTAGTAACACGAAAAGCAGCGTGACCAGGATTATGATGTCCTGGGGGTCGCCGAAACCAAAAGCGAGAGGTAGCATAAAGTTTTCCCTTCTCCTGAGCCGTCTGAACACAGCGGGCAGGCACGGCGAAAGTATATCACAGGTCGCAGGAGGTGTCAATGGGTGGGGAACAAACTTCTAATGCGCGCGCATCAGGAAGAAGAGGACGTAGTAGTAGGCGAGGGGGGCGGAAAAGAGGAGGCTGTCAATGCGGTCGAGGATGCCGCCGTGACCGGGGAGGACCGTGCCGAAGTCTTTGACGTTCAGATCGCGCTTCAGCGCGGACTCGCACAGGTCGCCGATCTGGCCGAAGACGGCGCACATGGCAGCCAGGCCGAGCGCGTGGACGAGGGGCAGGTGCAGCCACAGGCCCAGGCCCGCGCCGGTGACGAGGGAGGTCAGGACGCCGCCGATCGAGCCTTCCCAGGTCTTGCCGGGGCTGACATTGGGGGCCAGTTTGTGCCGGCCCAGGGCTTTCCCGACGAACAGCGCGCCCGTGTCGCTCATAAAGGTGCAGGCCGAGACGAAGATGACCAGCCACTCGCCCGGAGTCGTGTTCGGAAACGGCGGGACCAGGAGCGGCATGTTTTCGCCGTTCGGGCGGATCATGCCGGGCTGCATCCCGTGCAGGAGTGTCAGGTAGGAAAGGAGCCAGCCGGCGTAGACCGCCCCGATCAGAGTCGTCCCGATGGTCACGATGGGCTTAGGGCGGCGCTTGCCCAGTTCGGCGAGGAGCGTCCCGATGACGAGCACGAGCAGCAGGGCGGGCAGGTAGGGAGCGAACCGCTGGCCGTTGTGGGTCCAGGCGGCGAGTTGGAAGATGATGCAGGCCAATAAACCCAGCGGCTCGGTCGGCTCGCCACCCTGCTTCTTCACCGCGTTGTAGAATTCTTTCGCCCCGATGAAAGAAAGGGTGGCAATGAAAAGGGCGAACGGCAGGCCGTTGTTGGCGAAGACCAAGTAGATATAGAGCGCCGCCATCAGTACGCCCACGGCGATGCGAATCAGCATGGGGCGCTCACTCAGGAAGTGGCGCGGGCGGGCCGATGGGGGGCTATCCATTGGGTCGGGCGCAGCGCGTTCGGGCGTAGGTGTAATCATCGTGGCTGTCCATGTCGTAGGCAAGAACCGGCGACGCCCCCTCGACCACCTGGACCGGGCCGCCGAGGATGGCCTCGGCGCGGGCGGCGATGTCGCGCAGGCGCAGCGTCCGGGTCGCGAACTGCCATAGCAGGCGCGGCCCGAGCAGGCCCGCCATGCGCCACTGCTCCTTGCGCGACTGGAACATCCGGCGGAACAGCGTTTCGTGACGCCGGAGCAGGTTCGGGTGGACCAGGAACACGCCGCCCAGTGTGACCGGCCCGGCGTCGGCCAGTCGGACGAACTCGGACGGCGGCGCGTCCGGGAAGGCGGCGTTGTAGTCGTCCGCCCGAATCAAGCCGACGGCAACCTCGGCGTCGGGGCGGCAGGCCGCCAGAAAGTCGCGAAGGCTTTCGGGCGTCAGCAGCGGCAGATCGGAGGCGCAGACCAGGGCCTGCCTGCCGGGCGTCGCCGAGGCCAGCCCCGCGCGGATGTTGTCCGTGCCGCTCTCGCCCGCCGGCAGCCACAGGTCTACTCCAGTGATGACCGAAGAGACGGCCGGGGGCGCGACGCAAATAACCCGCCCGATGTTGCCGCTTGCCCGCAAGTCGTCCACGACATGCTGCAAAACCGGCGTGTTCTGCGCTCCCAACGGGGCCAGCGGGCGATAGGGCGAGCCGATGGCCCGGGCGAAAGCCGCGTCAACGGTCCCGCCGGCGGGGATGACGACATCCCAGGTCATGGGGCGGGCGCCAGAAACGGCAGCGCACCGGGCAGCAGGCTGATTGTCGCAGGCGTCGTCCCGCAGACCTCGCCGTCAATCAGCAGCGGCTGCGGCGGGTCGGCGTCCACCGCAATCGTCCGGGCGCGCAGCATGGTCACAGCCGGATGACCGACGTGCTTGCCGGAGAAAACCTGCGTGAGCTGATACAGCAGGGCCGGTTTAGACACGGTTTCCACCAGGCAGATGTCGAGGCGCCCATCGTCCACAAGCGCTCCGGGCGCGATCTTCATGCCGCCGCCGGTCGTTTCGGCGTTGGCGAATGAAGCGAACATGGCTTCGACATGGCGCGGCGGCTCGTCATCCAGCGTCAGCGTCAGGGCAAACGGCTCGAACGTCCGCAGCGTCAGGATCGCCCCCCAGACATAGGCCAGCGGGCCGGACAGGCGCCGGATGCCCTCGTTGACGGTCTGCGCCGTCCGGGCGTCGTAGCCCGTGCCCGTCAGCACCAGAAAATGGCGCGGGCCGTCCGTGCCGTGGCCGTCAATGATCCCAATGTCAATGTGTTTCACAACGCCCAATGTCACGGCTTTGCAGGCAGTATCGAGGCTTCCGTACAGCCCCAGCGCGCGGGCGAAGTCGTTGCCGGTCCCGAAGGGGATCAGGCCGACCGTCGTCCCCGTCCCCAGCACACCGTTGACGACCTCGTGCAGCGTCCCGTCGCCGCCGACCGCGACCACTAATCGAACGCCGCTCTCAGCCGCCTCGCGCGCCAGAACGGTGGCATCGCCGCGCTTCTGCGTGTAGCGCCAGACCCAGTTCTCGGCCTTCGGGCCGAGCAACCGGCGGACTTCAGGGACCTGCTTGCCGGCTTTTCCGCGCCCCGCCGTCGGGTTGATGATGAGAACCGCATCGGGTACGGTGGGCATGAAGGCGTTCTCCTGCGGCCATTATAACACAAACCGCAATCGCGATACAAGCCATGCCGGGAGCAGGAATCGCAGGCTGCGGGGCCGAATCCGTCCCGCAGCGTTATGGGAGAACAACCATGATCCGAAAAGCCTTTGTCCTGTCCGTGGACCCGGATTCGCGCGAGGAATACGAGCGGCGTCACCACCCCATCTGGCCGGAGCTGGCGCAGGCGCTCCAAGCGCACGGTGTCCACAACTACTCGATCTTCCTGCACCCGGAGACGTTCCAACTGTTCGGCTATGTCGAAGTCGAGAGTGAGGAGCGATGGGAGGCCATTGCCCGGACCGAGGCTTGCCGCCGCTGGTGGGCGTTTATGAAAGACATCATGCCGTCGAACCCGGACAACAGCCCGGTCAGCCGGGAACTGGCGGAAGTATTCCACATGGATTGAGGGGAAAGATGACTGTCGCAGACATCGGCGTGCTGGCGGGCGACCGGACGCGGGGGAGTTTAACGCCGGAACAGGTGGAGTTCTACCGGACGGAGGGCTACCTTGTACTGCCGCGCCTGCTGACCGACGAGGACATGGCCCCGGCACGGGCGGCGATGGCGGAGAAGGTATCGGAAATCGCCGCCGACCTGTACGCAGGCGGCTTGGTTTCGGACACGCGCGACAGTGACCCCTTTAAGACGCGGCTGGCGCGACTGTTCGATGGGCTAACCGATGCCGACTTCCTGGCGCGCAGCCGCCGTCACCCGGAGCGTGTGGCGACGCGGGAAGACTGGCTGGCCGGGCGGATGGAACACGAGGCGTGAAAGCTCCGAAAGAGCGAACACGAGAAGGACGAACACGAGGTTCGCCCCCTCCCTTATCTTCGTTGTGAAGGAAACTGAACATGCCGCTGGTGGATATGCCGCTGGAGCAATTGCTGACCTACACGGGGCGCAACCCGCGCCCCACCGATTTCGACGAGTTCTGGGACCGCGCGCTGGCGGAGATGCGCGCCCTGGACCCGCAGACCGAACTCGTCCCCCATCCGTTCAAGGCGTCCTACGCCGAGTGCTTTGACCTGTTCTTTACCGGCGTCGGCGGGGCGCGCGTTCATGCCAAGCTGCTGCGCCCGAAGGATGCGCCCGCCCTGCATCCGGCCCTGGTCATGTTCCACGGCTACGGCGGCAACAGCGGGGATTGGTCGGGCAAGCTGGGCTACGTTGCGCAGGGGTACTCGGTCGCCGCGCTGGACGTGCGCGGGCAGGGCGGGCTGTCGCAGGACGTGGGCGGGACGACGGGGCGGACGGCCAGCGGGCATTTCATCCGGGGCGTGGACGACGCCCCTGAGAAGATGCTGTTCCGGCAGGTCTTTTTGGACTGCGCGCAGCTTGCTGGCCTCATCATGGACATGCCGGACCTGGACGCGGGCCGTGTCGGGGCAGTCGGCGGGTCGCAAGGCGGGGCGTTGACCATCGCCTGCGCCGCGCTGGAGCCGCGCATCGTCAAGGCCGCACCCACGTTCCCGTTCCTCAGCGACTACAAGCGCGTCTGGGAGATGGACCTGGCGGCGGGCGCGTATCAGGAGATTCGGGACTACTTCCGCACCTTCGACCCGCGCCACGAGCGCGAGGATGAGATTTGGACGCGGCTGGGCTATGTGGACATCCAGCACCTCGCCCCGCGCATCCGCGCCGAGGTGCTGATGCCGCTGGGCCTGATGGACACGATCTGCCCGCCGTCTACGCAGTTCGCCGCCTACAAGATCACGTCGCCCAAGCGCCTGCTCCTGTACCCGGATTTCGGCCATGAAGACCTGCCGGGAGCCAGCGACGCCGTGTTCGACTTCTTCGCCGACCTGTAGGGGCAAACCTCTGTTCGCCCTTTCCTCTAAAACACCGGTCCGGCTTGGGCCAGCGTGTCGCAGGTCTGGCCGGCGGCCTGCTCGAAGTCACTGTCGGTCAGACCCAGTGCGGCGAGGGCTTTGGGGTGGAGGGTGTAGGCCAGTCCGTCCAGGCCCAGGCCGATGCCCAGGGTCAGGCAGATGGCATCGGCGACATGGACGAGGCAGGGTAGGAGGGACGGCGAAGGGGACTCGAGCGGCGCGTGGTGGTGGCGGACGGCGGCCACGAGGGAGGACGGCAGGTTCCAGCGCTCCAGCAGGCGCGCGCCGGCTTCGGCGTGGTCAAACCCCAGGGTCTCCCGCTCCGCCTCGGCGAAGGTCAATTCGCCTCCCTGAGCGCGAAGAAGGACGCGGGCAAACTGCTCTTTCAGGTAGGTGCTGAGGACGACCTTGCCGATGTCGTGCAGCAGGCCCGCCACGAAGGCTTCTTCGGTCGCGCGGTAGCGGGCGCGACCGGCCAGCGCCTGAGCGGCGAACGCGCAGGCGAGCGAATGCCGCCAGAGCGCGCCGCGCGGCAGGGCGTAGCCGCCGACATCGCCTTCCAGCATTTCCTGGCAGCTTGTCGCCATGACCAGGTTGCGCGTCGTCCGCATCCCCAGCGTCACGACGGCCTCCGAGACGGTGGAAATGCGGCGGCTGGCCCCGTAGAAGGCCGAGTTCGCCAGCTTCAACATACGCGCCGCCAGCGCCTGGTCCGATGCCAGCGCCCGCGCGACGTCTGCCGCGCCCGCTTTGGGATCATCCGTGAGCTGCATGACGCGGGCGACGGCGGCGGGCAGGGCCGGCAGGCCGCGCACCTGACGCACCAGCGCGTCCAGGCGAGGGTCATCCATACGCCCAGGTTCCTTCCCGAATGGGCGGCACGGCAGATGCCGGGGAGAGGCTGATCCCCGTCTCCCCCGGCCCTAAAATCACCAGCAGCCGTTCCGACAGGCCCACCGGGCGCACCCAGACCGTGCCGGTGCCGGCGTCCAGCGTCACCGTCCGCCCGAAGCGGCCGCCGGTGTCCTCGGCGCACAGGGGGATGGAGGCGCGCGCCAGCTCTTCCTTGACGGCGCGGACGTTCCTTTGGCCGATCTCCAGCCGGGACTGCGCTTCCCCGTCGGAAGCGGCGGCCGTGAAAATCTGCGCGCCGCCGACCAGGGCGGCCTGCACCCGCGCCGCCTGCCCGCCCTGCCGGGTGATCTCGGCGAGGGCGTGGGAGACCGCCGTGTCGGCGCATTTTCCGGGCGGGGGTGAGAGCGGCGGGCGCGCATCCAGGGCGGTACGCGCCAGCGTGGCGGGCAGGACGACATGCACCAGGGCGGCGAGGCGGGCATGGGCGTCGTAGAGGCACAGGCCGACGCAGGCGCCCAGGCCATGCGCTTGCAGGCGCGCGTCTGCCGAACGGGCCACCCCCGTTTCCCCCATTTCCACCGCCACGACTGATGCCATCGTTCAGGAATTCCTTTCCTTCCTGATTATGGCGGCCCGCTGCCCTTTCTCCAGAAAAGCGAGCTAATCCAGCAAAAGTACGGTGACGGCTTCTCCTACGGGAAGGGTCGAGACATCGGCAGGGATGACCAGCAGGGCGTTCGCCTGGACCATCGAGCGCATCATGCCGGAGCCTTGTCGGCGAGTCGGCGTGACACGGCAGCCGCTGCCTTCCCACGTCACGACCGCCCGCTGGTAGCTCTGCCGGCCCGGCGCGTGGCGCGCGTCTTCGGTCAGTCGGGCCGTGACGGCGGGCCGGGCCGTCTCGGTCAGGCCGCGCATCTTGCGCAGGGCGGGCCGGACGAACAGCTCAAACGTCACCATCGAGGAGACGGGGTTGCCGGGCAGGCCGAAGAAGACGGTTTGGCCCCAATGCCCGAAGGCGACCGGCTTGCCGGGGCGGATGGCGACGCGCCAGAAGTCCATCGTGCCGCGCTCGGCGAAGACGGCCTTGACGAAATCATAGTCGCCGACCGAGACGCCGCCGCTGGTGAGGAGCACGTCCGCCCCGGCGCAGGCGTCAAAGGCTTCGCGCAGGGCGTCCGCCGTGTCCCGCGCGTGCAGCCGGCGCGTCACGACCCCGCCCGCCTCGGCCACCTGGGCGGCCAGGGCGTAAGCGTTGGAGTTGTAAATCTGCCCCGCCAGGAGCGGCTGCCCCGGTTCCACTAATTCATCGCCCGTGCTGAGGACCGCCACGCGCGGGCGGGGGTGGGCGCGGACCCAGCCGCGTCCCACGACGGCGGCCATGCCGACCTCGGCAGGCCGCATGAGGCTGCCGGCCGCCACGACGACGCTGCCGGCCGCCACATCCTCCCCCGCCCGGCGGATGTGCCGGCCCGGCGTCACGGGTTCCAGGAACGCAACGCCTTCCGGCCTCGCCTCCGTGTCTTCCACGGGCACGACCGCGTCCGCGCCGGGGGGGACGGGCGCCCCGGTCATAATCCGCAGCGCGCTCCCCGGCGTCAGCCTGGGGACCACGAGCGCCCCGGCGGGAATGTCGCCCTGCACCGGCAGCACGGCGGGGATGTTCACGAGATCGGCGGCGCGTACGGCAAAGCCGTCCATGCTGCTGTTGTCGAACGGTGGGACAGCCTGGGGCGCAACGAGGTCTTCCGCCAGGACGCAGCCGAGGGCGTCGGAGAGCGGCAGTTCGTCGGGAGCGAGCGGCGCGATTTGGCTGAGGATCTGGGTGAGGGCCTGGTCGTAGGTGAGCATGATATAACCCCCGGCCCTGAAAGGCCGGGCTACTACCGAATGGAAGTCGCTCCGCGACTGAAGAAGCGTCGGTCGGCTTGTCCGCAGTGCCGGAGGCACTTTCACTGGGAGTAGCCCGGCCTTTCAAGGCCGGGGCGCGCTCGCGCCGGGGTTAGGTTGTCGGATGCCCCGTCTCGCGCACGCGCAGGACATCTACCGCGTGGGGCAGCAGGGGGACGAGGCTGGCCGTGTTGTCTTTTGCGCCTGATGGGCTGCCGGGAAGATTGACAATCAGCGTTGCGCCCCGGACGCCCGCGACGCCGCGCGAGAGGGCGGCGAACGGGGTCTGCTTGAGGCTCTCCCAGAGCAGAAACTGGCTGATGTTGGGCGCGTCCCGCTCCAGCACTTTGGCCGTCGCTTCCGGCGTCACATCGCGCGGGCTGAAGCCCGTGCCGCCCGTGGTTAAAATCACGTCGCACGCGTACTCGTCCGCCCAGCGGCGCAGCGTCTCGGCGATGACCCGTTTGTCGTCCGGCACGATGGCTTCCAGGGCCACGACGAACTTGTCAGCGGGCAGGCTATCTTTGACCGCCGGACCCGACAGGTCCTCCCGCTCCCCCGCGCTGCACCGGTCGCTGACCGTCAGCACGCCGATCCGAATCAGCTCTGCCATAAAAAGTCTCCACTCTTCCCGCCGGTCTTCGAGACCAGATGGACCCCCTCGATCACCATGCGCTTGTCCACGGCCTTTGCCATGTCGTAGACCGTCAGCGCGGCCACGGTCGCCGCCGTCAGCGCCTCCATCTCGACGCCGGTTTGCGCCACCGTTGTCGCCGACGTTCTGATGGTCAACCGCCCCTCGCCGAACTCAAAGCCCACCGAAACGTCCGCCAGCGGCAGCGAGTGGCACAGGGGGATTAGCTCATCCACCCGCTTCGCCGCCAGCACCCCGGCGACCCGTGCCACCGCCAGCGCGTCCCCTTTGGCGAGTTCGTTCTGGCGAATTTTGTGCAGCGTTTCCGCCTGCATCGTCAGGACAGCCTGCGCCGTCGCCACGCGCCGGGTCGCCTCCTTGCCGGACACGTCCACCATCCGCGCCTTGCCGTGCTCGTCAATGTGGGTGAGGTCGGTCATAGCTCTAACTCGTTCACCACCAGCACATTAAGTTCGGTCACGCGGCGGAAGTGCTGCCCGTTGTTCGTCAGGAATGCCTCACAGCCTGAATGAAGCGCCGTCGCCGCGTGCAGCGCATCCGGCGTCCGCAGATTGTACCTGGCTCGTAGGTCGGCGGCGATCTCCGCAATGGCGGCGTCAACAGGAACGGAATACAGGTTGTGGCTGTGCAGCAACAGATCCTTGATCTTTTTCTGCTGCGCCTCGTCCCCGGAGCGAAATGGCCGCACCAGAGTCTCTGTCAAGGCAATAGTGGAAGTAAAGCCAGCGAATTGATTTGCGCTGATTCGGGAGAATACGTCTGATAGAAGGGCACCACGAGTGGGATCAGCCTGGACGAAATCTATGACGGCGTCCGTGTCCAGTCCCAAACGGGTCACGCCGACGAGTGCATTCTGAATTTTCGTCAGTCTCATGCGTCCCACTCATCCCGCATCTCGTTGATATATTTCTTGACGTCTACATCTTTCCAGGCGTCGCGCCCGGCCCCGTAAAAGTCCATGACGTTGAATCGCCGTTCACCGTCGGCCTCTACGGCATCCGCGTCCTGTGACAAATCATGCATTACCACCGTTTGCACATAAGCCTTCGCTTCCAGCCCTCGCCGCCTCGCCTTCTCGCGCAGACGCTGTTCCATCTCCGGCGTCAGTTCAATCTCCAATATGCTCATTTCTTAACCTCCGTACCGCTCCGTAGAAACGCTTCCTCATGCTCCGCTCACCTGCTTACTGATCCATTCGGCGGCCTGCAACACGTCTGTGGCTATAAAATCCGGCTCAACTGTGGCCCAGGTGTGCCGGAACTCGTTCAATGAGCTTTCACCGACGCCCGTGAGTACCAGAACGCTTTTGCAGCCGGCCGCGTGTGCCATCAACATATCCGACGATCCCATGTCACCGACGACAAAGCATTCGCGTAACACCATCCCGAACTCCCGCTGTGCCTGATGAAGCATCCCAAGCTTGGGCTTCTGACAGGCGCATGTGTTGGGGGTACGATGGGGGCAACAGTAAATGCCATCTATGCCCGCCCCAGCAGTGTCAAGCTCTTCCTGAAGTTCCTTGACCCGTTCCTCGTACTCTTGATACGTCAGCAGACCCTTCGCGATATGGCTCTGATTTGTAACCACTATGGTTAGCAAGCCGATCTGCTTGAGCAAGCGAAGGGCTGGGAAAGCGCAGGGGTAGAAAGTGAAATCCAGAATGTCCCCTAAGCCATCACCGCCGAGTGTGCCTTGAAGGTCCAGAAACACCGCACGGCTACAATTCATTACGGCTACTCCTCGCCTATTATACCACGCCAACCCCTCACAAACAAGCAATAAGACCCTTGACAGCCATAGTAGACACTTGGTATAATCCCACCGTGCGTCGGTAGAACGGTGTCTACTTCCATGTCCCTTGCCTGGCTGTTTCTGGATATGAACTCGTTTTTCGCTTCGGTCGAGCAGCAGGAGCATCCTGAGCTGCGCGGCAGGCCCGTCGCGGTTGTCCCGCTGCTGGCGGACACGACCTGCTGCATCGCGGCGTCGTATGAGGCGAAGGCATTCGGGGTCAAGACGGGGACGAACGTGGCCGAGGCGAAGCGGCTGTGCCCGAACCTGCGGCTGGTGGAGGCGAAGCACGGGCCGTATCGGGACTATCAGGCGCGGATATTCAGCACGGTTTCGCGGTGCCTGCCGGTGACGGAAGTGTGGTCGGTGGATGAGATGGTCTGCAAGCTGTGGGCAAACGAGCGGCATCTGAGCGACGCGATCCGATTGGGGGAGCAGATCAAGGCGCGGATCAAGGCCGAGGTGGGCGAGTACCTGCACTGCTCGGTGGGGCTGGGGCCGAACCCGTTTTTGGCGAAAGTGGCGGCGGAGTTGCAGAAGCCGAATGGGCTGGTCGTCCTGGACACCGAAGACCTGCCGCACAAGCTGTTCCGGCTGGGGTTGACGGACTTTCCCGGTATCAACCGCCGCATGGAGGCGCGGCTGCACGCGGCGGGCGTGCGGACGACGGAGCAGATGTACGGGCTGACCTTGGCGCAGATGCGCAGCATCTGGGGCGGCATCGGGGGCGAGCGCTGGTGGCGCCTGCTGCGCGGGCATGAGGTCGCGACGCCGCCCACGGTCCGGCGCAGTGTGGGGCATTCCCATGTGCTGCCGCCCGAACTGCGGACGCCGGCGGGTGCGGCGTCGGTCGCGCGGCGTCTGCTGGAGAAGGCGGCGGAGCGGATGCGGCATCACGGCTATCAGGCGCAGGGTCTGGCCGTGCATATGCGCGCCGAAGACGGACGGACATGGGCCGCCAAGCGGCGGCTGACGCCCTGCGCGGACACCTGGACGCTGATGGAGACGTTGCGAACTTTATGGGAACATCCGTTCGCCGATGTCCGTCAGGTCGGGGTCGTGCTGTACGACCTAGCGCCGGACGGGCAGTGGACGCCGTCGCTGTTCGGCGAGGACGCGGCGCGTCGGACGGCGGCCCGCGCGGTGGATGCGATCAACCGGAAGTTCGGGCGCGGGACGCTCTCCATGGCGTCAGTCGTGCCGGCGCGGCAGACGGCGGAGGACAAGATCGCCTTTGGGAAGATCAGGGAGATGGATTGAGGGGGCGGGTGAAAGACAGAAGCCCGGCACTGGAAGTGCCGGGCTATTCTCAGTGAAAGTCGCTCCGCGACTGAGGACAGGCCGGCGAAACCCTTCTTCAGTGCCGGAGGCACTTTCATTCCATACTTTCATTCCAGAGTAGCCCGGCACTTCCAGTGCCGGGTCCCTGGCTTGACCTCGCGTGGGGCAATCGGCCTGCCGGAAGACTGGCCCCTGCCGAATAATCAGGTACAATAGCCCTATGCCTGCGCCGCTTCCCGTCCTGCAAACGCCGCGCCTGACCCTGCGCCCGATGACGCTCGCCGACGCGGACGGCGTTTACAAGATGATCGCCGCTTCGCGCGACTCGTTCGCGCGCTGGTTCGGCTGGGCACGGGCCAGCACGCGCGAATCGGTGGAGGAATACATCCAGCAGGCGGCGGAGGCGATGACGATGGGCAGCGCCTGGCACTACGTGGTGCGGACGCGGCAGGGGGGGCTGGTCGCGCGGGTGGGCGTGACGCAGATTGATCCGGTCAACTTCAGCGCCGAACTGGGCTATATGCTGCGGACGGACTTTGAGGGCCGGGGTCTGATGACCGAGGCCGCATCGGGCCTCCTGTCCCATGCCTTCGGCGCGGGCGGTCTGCACCGCGTCACGGCCTACGCCGACGTGGAAAATGTGGGGAGCCAGCAGGTCCTGGCCCGGCTCGGCTTCCGGCACGAGGGAACTGCGCGCCACATGCTCCACCTGCCGGAGCGCGGCTGGCGCGACCATCACGCTTACGGGCTGCTGGAAGGGGAACTGCGTGACGGGCGAAAATAAGCCGCCGCTGGACCTGCTGGTCTGCGCGGCGACAGAGATGGAGCTAAGAGCATTCGGCCCTCGGCATGAGGAGGCTGGGCAGGACAGCTTTTTTACCGGCGTAGGCATTCCCGTCGCGCTCGCCCAGACGTTGCTCATCGCGGGACGCGAGAAGCCCGCCCGCCTCCTCAACATCGGCATCGCCGGGGCATATCCCGGCAGCGGGCTGGCTATAGGCGACATTGTGATCGGCACGAAGGAAGTCTTCGGGGATGTCGGCTTTGAGCTGCCTGAAGAGCCGGGTTTCCGGCATGTCCGCGAGGTGTCTTGGGGAGCGCCTTACGCGCAGCCCCAGCCGTTGACGGTGTTCCCGGAGTTCGCGGGCGCGGCGACGGGGCGCGGATGCACCGTCAATGTCTGCACCGGGACGGAGGCGACGGGACGGCTGCGCGAACGGCTGTTTGACGCCGCGTTTGAGACGATGGAGGGCGCGGCAGTGGCGTATGCCGGCTACAGACTCTTCACCCCCGTTTGCGAAGTGCGCGCCATCAGCAACATCGCCTCCCGCCGAGACATGCGGCCTGAGAACATCCAAATCGCGCTTGACGCACTCACCGCCTACTTTCAGAAATGCCGGGAAAGAACACCATGACCACTCTCAGCCTGGGCATCTCGCCCTGCCCGAACGACGTTTACATCTTCAGCGGCCTGCTGCTGGGTGCGGTGCAGGCTGACGGCCTGCGCTTCGACGTGGACTTTCAGGACGTGGAGACGCTGAACGCCCGCGCGCAGGCGGGGACGATGGACGTGGTCAAGATCAGCTACGCCAACTTTTGCCACTGCCGGGCCCAGTACGACCTCCTGCCCTGCGGCGGGGCGCTGGGGCGCGGCGTCGGCCCCTTGCTGCTGTCGAATGGGAACGATTGGGACCCGGACGGTGAAGTCCTCGTTCCGGGCGAGTTCACGACGGCCAATTTCCTGCTGGACTTCTACGCCGGACGGCCGCTGCACAAACAGTTCCTGCCGTTTGACGCCCTGTACGCGCGTCTGCGCGGGATGGTCGGCGCGCAGGGCGTAGTGATCCACGAGAAGCGGTTCACCTACGCCGCCGACGGGCTGCGTCTGATTCAGGATTTGGGCGACTATTGGGAGCGGCAGACCGGCTTTGCCATCCCACTCGGCGCGATCGCCGCCCGCAAGGGGCTGGATCACGAACGGCTGGCGGGGGCGGTGCGCGAGAGCCTACGCTGGGCTTATGCCCACGATGAGGAAGCGTTCGCCCTCTGCCGCGAGCACGCGCAGGACTTGAACCCGGACGTCGTCCGCGCGCATATCGAACTCTATGTTAACAGCTTCTCGGAAGACGTGGGGCCGGAGGGGCAGGCGGCAGTGGATTTCTTTCTCGCCAAACAGCGGGAGTTCCTGGCCGCCGGATAGGAGCAGCCGATGAAAGCAAAATGGCAGGCAAGTTTTTGGCGCGCGGCCCTGGGCGTGACGCTGGCCCTTCTGGCGGCGCCGCGCCCGGCGTCCGCCCAGGCCGTCGTGAGCAACCCTCTGGACCCGTCGCCGTTCGGGGTCAACTTCCTGAAGTGGGAATTCCTGAAAGGCCATGCGGACGTCTGGACGGACTTGCGGCAACGGATGACGCTGATGAAGGCAGCGGGGATCACCTGGGATCGGGACGGCATAGACAAGAACACCGTCAACCCCAAGCCGGGCGTCTGGGAGTGGGGCTTCACGGACAAAGTCGTCGCGCTCGCTGGGGAGCAGCACGTCCACCTCGCCGTCATCCTCATGGGCGGCCCGCCGCCGCGCGACGAGGCGGGGCGGGCGGCCTACGCTGAGTACGTTTACCAGACCGTCCGCCGCTACAAGGGCAGCATCAAGGTCTGGGAAATCTGGAACGAGCCGAACATCCCGTCGTTCTGGAAGAACCCCGACGTCAAGCTGTATACCTTGATGCTGAAGGCCGCCTACGCCGCCGCCAAGCGCGCCGACCCGTCGTGCGTCGTGCTGGGCGGCAGCGCCAACGGGCCGGGCAATGACTGGTTCAACGGCATCGCCGACGAGGGCGGCTGGGACTCGTGCGACGCCATCTCGCTGCACCCCTACGCCATGTCGCCCGACCCGATCAAGCAGCGGCTCGACCTGATCCTGCACACGATCAACGGCGTGGTCAGGGCACACGGCCCCAAGCCCGTCTGGATCACCGAGGACGGCTGGCGGGCGGCGCGGGAGCCGGCGGAGGAGGCCAAGCAGGCCACGCGGGTCTTCCAGACGTATGTCATTGCGCTGGCGAACGGCGTCCACAACATAGACTACTTCTGCATGGACGATTACGACCACTGGGGCCTGATCCACAGCAGTCAACCGTTTGATCCTAAGCCGTCGTACACCGCCGTGCAGACCCTGACGCGCGCGCTGGGCGCCCCCGGCCCCGCCGCGCCGTTCGTCGGCTACCTCAAGATGCCCTCCGGCGTCGCCGGCTTCGTGTTCCGCAGGCCAGGCCGGCGCCGGGTGATTATCCTGTGGAACAACGACGACGAAATGCGGACGATCACCCTGCCACAGCGGACGGGATTAACGGCCATGGACATCCTCCAAAACCCCGTCCCCGTCACGCAGGGGCGGCTGGCGCTGGGCCAGTTCCCAATCATCGTCTCCGGCGCGGACATCCGCCGTCTCGGCCCCGTCAGCCCGGCCTTCGACCCGTTCACGCTCCCCAAAGGAACCAATCTGATCTACAACGGCGCCCTCGACGCCGCGCCGGACAGTACGGTGGGGGCCTGGAAGACGCCCGGCAACTGGTATCCCGGCGTTTTCAACGCGGGCGGCAAGGACGCCGACCTGCGCGTGACGGGCGGCGGGCGCGGCGGCTCGACGTGCCTGTCCATCGCGAAGGCGGCGGGGGCCGCCGCCTGGAACAACGCCATCATCCCGGTCAAGCCGGGCAAGCGCTACGAGCTGACAGCGTGGGTGAAGACGCAGGCGGCGACGGGAAAGAACGTCGCCCAGATCGTCTGGTACAGCGGCAACATGTGGACGCCGATGGGAGCTGTGGATACCGTCTCGCAAGCCGGAACTCAGGACTGGACCCTGGTAACGGCAGAGGGCGTCTGCCCGCGCGACGCCATGTTCGTGCGCGTGCATCTGCGGAGCGAAAAAAACACCGGCACAGTCTCGTTCGACGACGTTGCGCTGGTCGAGGAGTAGGAAGCCGCCGACAGCGAAACCCGCTGCCTCGCGTGGTACAATGGACGCATCAACGCACGACAGGAGGCCCAAAACGCGATCCTCATGGATGAAAGCCACATCTATGTCCGGCAAATCACCGTCGTCCGTATCGAATAAATCGTGTAGTTCGCTCCACAAATGGTGTTCCAGTTCTTCCATTACAGCGTCTCGCCGATGCCGGTGTCGAGCGCCTGCCCGTACTGGCCGGTGGCGAACGGCTCGTAGGCGGGGAAGGCTTTGAGGCGGAAGGTGAGGTTGAAGGTGGAGCCGGGGCGCAGGCCGTTGGGGGTGTCCTGGTAGGTCAGGTTCAGCTCGTAGTCGTGCCAGGAGCGGGTGACGGCGAGGCCCTTGTAATCAAAGCGGCTGGTGATGCCGTTGTAGCCGGCGATGGCGCGGAGGCGGTAGCCGGCGTCCTCGCGGCGGTCGCGGAAGAACGGCAGGTTCAGATTGCCGTTGATCGTCGTGTAGCGGTGCAGGTCCGGGGAGAACCGGCCGGACAAGTCGAGGGCGAGCAGGTCCGAGCCGCGAATGCGCAGGAAGTTCGTCAGGTCCAGCAGGCGGCTGTTGTTCAGGTCGTAAGAAAGCGTCGTGCGGAAGCGCAGCGCCTGGAAGGGGGTGTAGAGCGCCTGGGCGGAAACGGTCTGGAAGGGCGTTGCCCGGAAGCCGGGCGTGCTTTTGAGCCGGTTGAAGTCGTAGCCCGTCCCGACGGCAAGCTGGAAGGCGCGCGACTCCTGTACGGCCAGGTTCAGACCGGCGAGGTTCGTATTGCCCGTGTAGTCGAATTGGAACGGGGTGTAGCCGTAGGGGCGCAGGTAGGTGTAGGTCGCGCCCAGCGTGGATTTATTCCCTACCCGCAGGCGGTAGGCGCTTTGGCCGTTCAGGACGTACTGGGCGGTGTTGTCGCCGTACACGCCCTGCTGGAACGAGCCGCCGTAGTCGAGGGTGCTGCGGCCTGTAATCTTCTGCGTGGTCGTCCCCAGGTCCAGGTTGAACCGGGCGCGCTGCGACTTGGTCAGCGACGACGGCTCGTTGAACGCGCCCAGGGACAGGTCCATCCGGGTCGTCTTAGGGAGGAAGCGCCGCAGCAGGGACGACCGTAGGGCGTCGGTCGCCAGCCGGAACTCGGGCAGCCGCTCCAGGCCGCCGAAGAACCGCGAGGAACTGTTGCTGGCAAGCTGCGTGTATTTGGTCGCCAGCACTTCCAGGTCGAACAGTTTGCCCCGGTTACGATAGTCCAGGTTGGAGTCCAGTTCCTGCCGGCTGTCCCCGCCGCCGCCCGCAAAGCCGGGCGAGGTGAACTGCGAGAAGTCGAACCGCGTTTCGATCTGCGAACTCCCCGTCGGCTGGTAGGTGTTGTCCAGGGACGAGGTCAGCGTCTGCGAGCGGCCAAAGCCGAACGAGTTCTGGGTCAGGGTCGTCAGCAGGGACGTGCTGAGGTTGCCGACGTTCCGGGTCAGGCCCAGGGTGGTGTTCTGGGACTGGCTCTTGCTCAGGCCCGCGAAGTACGAGTTCTGCTGGAACTGCGTGTTCAGCGTCGCGCTGACCGTGCCCAGCCGCTGGGTATGGTTCAAGCTGCCGTTCAGGTCGTCCACGCCCCGGCTTTTGTCATAAAGGTTGTAGATCGTGAACTGGCCGCTGCCGCGCGTGGGCCGGTCGGACGTGCCGTAGCTCTGGTCGAAGCCCAGCCCCGTCCCCTTCTTTTGGAACTCTTCCAGCCGCAGGATGCCCGGCAGGGCGGCGGCCAGGGCGTAGCCGAAGGCGAACTTGATGAAGTAGCCCTCGTCGGGCGTCTGCCCGACCGTCGGGAAGAGGGTCTGCCGCGCCAGCCTTTGATCCAGGGGCAGGAACAGATACGGGATGCTGAAGACGCGGTGGCCTTTGCGGTAAAAGGAAACATTGCGCCCCACCAGCCTCCGGCCGGGGATGATGTATGCCTGGCGCGCGCCGAACGAGTAGTGCGGGTCGGGAAAATCGCAGGTCGTGAACTGGCCGTTGCGGATGTCAATGAAGCCGGGCCGCCCGCGCACGGTCCCGCCGTAGACGTAGACCGGCTGGATCAGCCCGATCTGGGCCTGAATCTGTTCCGGCTGGATGACGGACCGCGTCCCGGTCAGCGTGTAGGTGCCCCGGTTCAGGTTGACCCGCAGCCGCCCGTCCGGCCCCACGTCGGCGATCTGCCCGTTGGGCGCGACCAGATGGACGGGGCCGGAGAACGTCGCGATCCCCCGGTTCGTGTCCAGTTCCGCCTGGTTGCCGGTCAGCACATAGCCCTTGTAGTTGATTTGCACGTTGCCCCGCCCGATCACCGTCCCCTGCGTCGTTTCTTCTGTCGTGTCGGCGGTGTAGTAGAGCTGGTCGGGGTCATACATCGAGGGCTGCGCCATACCGCTCGTGCCCGCGCTCCCCGGCAGCGGCGTTTCCTGCGTCGTCGGCGGCAGCGGCCCGCCGGTTGGTGCGCTGGGCGTGGGCGACAGCGGCGTCACGGGGCCGCCCGCCGGGGAGGCCGAGGCGGGCAGGGGCGGACTCACTGACGGGACGGGGGAAGACGCCGGGGCGGGCGTCGTTGTGACTGGCGGCGGCGTGGTCGGTCCGGGGGACGTGGGTATGGGGAGGGTGATGGGCGGCGCCTGCGCCCACCCCCCGCCGGCGTTCGCGAGGAGCAGGCCGCAGGCAAGCAAAGGCAGCCGGGCAAAGCGCATGATGCTTCATTATAACACGAGAAGACGCGAGAACGAAAGAAGCGCGCTTACTTCTTGCTCCCCCACTTACTTCTTGTTCCACAACGGCGACAGGGCAAATATCACGGCCATCGCCGCGTAGGCCGCTAGGACAGACTGGGAACTCAGCCGCTTTTCGATCCCCGGTGTGAATTGTTTGGGTACGACCTTGTAGTCAATGAAGTAGGCCGCCGTCGTCGCCAGAGCCGCCGTCAGCGGGCTGCTTTTGGTCCGAGTGACCAGCAACGCGCCCTCGTACAGCACGCCCCAGGCCGACATCGCCGTGCCGTTGACGAAGATGCCGAGCCGTGACTCGCGCGGCGAGTAGCCCGTCGGCTGCTGTTTGTCGTCGCCGTCTACGATGTGGGCGACGCAGTTCAGCGCGGCCCACGGCGAGCCGTTTTCCCGGTCGGAGGCGAGCATGATGACGGCATTGGTCGCGGCGGCCAGCGCCAGCCCGGTTTTGAGGCCGCGCGCGAGGCTTTGGGTGAGGAGTGGGATGAGCATGGTAGGGAGAGTGTACCCGAAGAACATTGCCGCGTGAGACCCGGCCTTGAAAGGCCGGGCTACTCCCAGTGGAAGTCGCTACGCGACTGAGGACGGTTATCGCGAGCCGGTCTGTAGTGCCGGAGGCACTTTCACCCAGAGTAGCCCGGCCTTTCAAGGCCGGGTCCTGTTGCGGGTGTGACATACCACAAGCCTAAAGGCCTGGGCTTCTTGCTTCTCTGAGGGTTGCTTTCTTTGAGGCGAAGCCTAGAAAGTCTGACACTCTCTCCACAAGCGTCTGCGAAACACTTAACGGACACTCGTCTGCCGACAGCGAATCGCTGTTTCCGTATGCCCTACGGTACAGAGAGATTCTACCCAAACTTGCAGGGAAACGCAGTGCCCGAATATGTCGTCTTCGGAAAGACGACGTGCTTATAGTATTCGGATTTATATCCCACGGCTGAAGCCCTGTGGGTTTTACGCGCATTACCGAATGAGCCGTAAGGCCCCTGAATTTAGGATTTATTCTTTATTCATGGGGATATAAGGCTCCATGCCTTTCCTGCGAAGCAGGAACTAGTTCCGAAGTGAAGAATGAACGCAAGGCATGAGATTGTCTTAATCTTTTTAATCCTTGCACCTTTCGGGTATAACACAAGCAATCACTGAGCCAGTTCAGAGCAAGAGACTTAACGGGTTGTTAGGCTGAAATCTTGTTAGGCTGAAATCTTGTTAGGCTGAAATCGTTCATCCTGCCTAGCGTAACCCCAATAAAACCCTAAATCTTGCGGGTCGCTCCGTAAATAAACACTGCCGTGAACACGTTGCTTGAAACACAGCAGCCTGAGTGCAGAACCACATTGGGATAACAATGTGTGGGTTGAAAGACCCTAGAAGCCCTCGGCTTTAGGATTTATTCTTTAGCCGTAGGGAGTTGTCACTATAATCTCTGCCAATGAACGTGGACGAACAACCTATCCCCGGCACCGAAACCATTCTCGACACCCTGCGGGCGGCGACGCGCGGGACGGAGTATGACGGGCGGCTGTTCCTGGTCGGCGGCTTCGTCCGCGACAAGGCCATGGGGCTGCCGTCGGCCAAAGACGACATTGACATCGTGCTCGAAGGCGACGCGCTGGCCCTGGCGCACTTTCTCCGGCGGCAGGGGGCGGCGGACCACGCCCCGGTCGTCTACCCACGCTTCGGCACGGCGCTGGTGAAGGTCAAAGGCCGGGACGTGGAGCTGGTAACGGCCCGCGTCGAGTCCTACGCCGCCGACAGCCGCAAACCCGATGTCGAGCCGGGGACGCTGCAAGATGATGCCAAGCGGCGCGATTTCACGATCAATACGCTGCTCGAAAACCTGCACACGGGCGCGATCACCGATCCGCTGGGTCTGGCCTATGCCGATTTGGAAGCGAAGATCATCCGCACGCCGACCGACCCGCTGCTGACGTTCCAGGACGATGGGCTGCGGATGCTGCGCGCCGTGCGCTTTGCCGCCCGCTTCGGGTTTGCCATCCACCCGATCACCTGGAAAGCCATGCGGCAGCGCGCGACGCGGCTGGACGACATCGCCCCGGACGGGACGCGCGTCATTTCCTATGAGCGTATCCGCGACGAGTTCTGCAAGACCTTGATGACGGCCCGCGCGCCGCTCGGATTGGAACTTCTCAAAGACAGCGGCCTCCTGGCGCAGTTCGCGCCGGAACTGCTGGAAATGGTGGGCGTGACGCAGAACGAGTTCCACGCCTACCCGGTCTGGGACCACACGTTGATTGCCCTAGGCAGTCTGCCGCCGAGTGCCGTACTCACCTTGCGCCTGGCGACGCTGTTCCACGACGTCGGTAAGCCGCGCACGAAGGGGGTAGGGGAGGACGGGCGCGTCCACTTCTACGGGCACCAAGACGTCGGCGCTCAGATCGTCCGCCGGTGGATGAACCGTCTGAAGTTTCCCAATGATGAGATCGCCGCCGTCACGACTCTCGTCGCCCAGCACATGCGGATCGGCGAGTACCATGATGGCTGGACGGATGCCGCCGTGCGCCGCTTGATGCGCGACCTAGGACCGCATCTGGACGACCTGTTCGAGATCCACCGCGTAGACGTGTCCGCGCTGGCCCCCGGCCACACAGACATCTCCCGCACCGGCGAACTGCGCGCCCGCATGAGGCCGATTCAGGAGGCGCAGGACATCAGCGCGCTGACATCGCCGCTCGACGGCAAGGAGCTGATGGCCCTGCTCCCCCTGCCGCCGGGCCGCCGGCTGGGAGAAGTGAAGGAGTACCTGACGGGTGAAGTCGTGGAAGGCCGCCTCCTGCCGGACGACAAAGAAGGGGCGGAACGGCTGGCGCGGCGCTTCCTGGAAGGCAAATAGAAAATTAACTTATCCCCCTTGATAAATCAAGGGGATTTGACAGTCGCGCAAACCCTCCGCACTGACGGAAGGCTCTTGCGCCATCAATAGGCAGAGTTAAAGGGCAGCCCGTGCTTCCATTCCGACTTCCATTCCGAGCCTAGCAATGTTCCGAGAAGCATTGAAGTCGGCGTTGGTCTGGAAGCCACATTGTTGACAATGAAAGTCCGATTGGCTCTTTCGGTTGGCGCGTTCACAATGCAGGCAAACAGAACAAGTCTGCGAAGTATAAGGCGCAGGCACAAACACAGTGGGAATACCCGCCGCCTTTGCCTTATAGCCGATGTAGTTCTGCAACTGGGCGAACGACCAATTGCCGATTTGCCACCGCTTCCCGATTTGCCACCGCAGTTCCCGTCTTATAGAGAAATTAGTTACAAGTTGCACAATCCATAGCCATTCAGCAGGCGAAGTGATACTGCGATTGTGCAATGTTTAGGCAATTTCTCTATTACAGCCGATGCTCTCTCCCGAATACCTTCCAGGTTTTCCAGAGCGATTGCCTTACAGCAATTATTTGCGGATTGGACAATGTGTTTTGCTATGTTATGGTTCAGCCACTGCGAGTAGCGGCTTTGCCTGCGAGACTGTTTTTGCAGCCTGCGCCGCGCATTCTTTGTGCCTTTCTTTTGCAGACTGGTTCGGTGCTTTTTGACCCTGCGGCGAAGTGCCATGCAGTCCGCTCCCGTGTACGAGTTGCCTTCGCTATCTGAGGCCAGTTGCACTAGACCGAGGTCAACGCCGAGGAAGCCGTCTACTTCTTTGAGGGGCGGGTCTTCCTCGCAGACGGCCAGAAGGAACCACTTGCCGCTGCGGTATACGAGGTCACTTTCTCCCTGTCACTTTCTCCCTGCTGAGACGGGAGCAACTTTTTCTGAAACTCGCCGCAGACAAAAGGCAGTTTGAGCCTGCCCTGCGTTGTCCAAATGCTGACTTCACTTTTGGCGGCATACCAGTTAAGGATACGGTCATCGTAGGCAATGGAGCCATGCGCTCGAAACGCGCAGGCTTTCATCACAGGCAAGTCTTTGGGAGCAAGCCCTTTCAGTGCGCGATTTTTGTTTGTGCGCTCGGTGCGCTTGATGTGTTCTTTGTGCAGAGCAAAGGCTGTTTTATAGGCGTCGGCAACTTTGGCAATGCACCGAATGACGACCTGGGCTGTCAAGCCCGACTCGGAGCGCACTTGATGATACTGCGCCGTCTGAATGGCATACTTACCGAACACTTTGTTTTGCCATACCCACGCGCTGAGTTCATTGCAGAGGGCGTTGGCGGCTTCCAGTGTTTTTAGCAGGGCTTCCGACTGCTCAGGCGTGACGACCAGTTTGACTTGTGCGATGAGTTTCAAGATACCGCTATCATAACACGGCAGAGATAACAATGTCAATATCTGAAACAAACGGCTTCAAGTATCTTGCCTTCGGAACTAGTTCCTGCTTCGCAGGAAAGGCAAGGCGGCATTTCCTCCCCATAGATAAAGATTAATAGACCTCTTGCGTAATTGGTGTATACTATCGGTATGTTCTATGCCGACCTCAAAAACAAGCCTGCCGGTGTCTTCAAGCGTCTGACGGGCGTACGGCCGACGACCTTTCTGGATATGTGCGAGG
>JAABUU010001451.1_pt1 | contig 39891 bp, 48 predicted proteins | sample 5559301 | NCBI WGS metagenome assembly JAABUU01 (sample SAMN10711884, study PRJNA513360) | rock metagenome | isolation source: Antarctica rocks | place: Antarctica: Victoria Land, Richard Nunatak white | reverse complement strand
ACTTATTCACCACCTGGACTTGCTTGATTGCACTAAAGCTGGTGAGCTCCGGGCTTGCTGTGCTGGGTTTCAGAATTCGATTCACCGTATACGCCACATCGTGGGCCGTAAACGGCTGCCCATTGTGAAATGAGGCGTTGTGAACGAGGTCGAACTCCCAGGTCTTTGGATCGAGTTGACGCCACTTGGTGGCAAGATTCGGCTTGAAGTGTCCGCTCGCGTCCATCTGAATAAGTGTGTCGAAGATGTTGGCCAGGATCTGGAAGCTTGCGTAGGTGTTGTCGGTGCCGGGATCAAGTTGGTCTGGCTGTCCTGTGACCGCGACCTTCAGCGTGCCACCGCGCGTAGGGCTTGCAAGCGGCTCGAGTTGCTCAGCACGGCGCTCGGCCGAAGCGAGTACTTCTCCACCAATCGATCCTTCCAGGGTGAGCAATCCTGCCGCCACTGACATTCCGCGAACGAAATCACGCCGGGAGACCCGGCCCTCGGCGAAGGCGCGCTCGAGCATACGAATTGCTGGATGCTGGTCGGTCATGGTAGGTCCTCCTTGGTGGGTGAGAGCACCAACGTCTGTTGATGCGACGAGAGCGGCAAACTTCCTACGTTACGAACACCTGTGCACCATGCACCATGATCAAATCTCGAATCTCGAATCTCGCTACATGCCATACATCGAGGTCTCCGGCTCGGATGCAGGTTGACTCAGTGAGGGGCGGCCCAGTGGAGGTCGATGTCCGTAGTCGTGATACGCGCCAATGCGGCGTGACACTGTCTCCGCGGTCGAACGGACGAGAACCCCTAATTGGTCGAGGAGGTCTGGATCCGGAGGGTAGTTCAGGAAACTGATGCTCATTCCCGCCAGCGGAGACCCATGCGCATCGAGTATTGGTGCTCCCACGGCGCAGACACCGGGATAGCTTTCATCCTGGGCCACAGTCCAACCTCGGTCTCGCGCAGCGTGCAGTTCAAGGTCGAGTTCTCCACGAGTTTTGATCGACCGCTCCGTTAGGCCGGAGAGATGTCCCAGGCCCAGAATCCCATCGACGTCGGATATCGTCATGCGCATGAGTATCGCCTTGCCGAGTGCAGTCGTGGTCGCGGGGAGGCGGTCACCTGGCGACCACTGGAAGCGTACCGGGCTGCGTCCCTCGCGCAGGGAGAGAATGACCGCCTCGTTGCCGTACAGGGCGCCGAGATAGCCCGTATAGCCGGTCTGAGCGACCAGGTCCGCAAGGAGTTCGTCCGCGACGGCCACCAGAGGATTGCTCGCAAGGTAGAGCGCTCCGACTTCAAAGGCAGAGAGCCCGATCCTATACAGGGAGACTCCCGGCACACGCTCCAGGAAGCCTGCCTGCTTCAGCGTGTTGAGAATGCGAACAACAACCGTGCGCGGAAGATCGAGTGTGCGGGCCACTTCGGATTGGCTCACCTCTGTTCGCTCGCGGCTGAAGATCTGCAGTACCTGGAGGGCGCGCTCGACAGTTTGAAGGGTTTCTTGAGTCATAGCATCTGTCCGTTATCCGGTTTAGCTGTCCGATATGTGTATTGTACGCCTAGGATGCCACGGACGCAAGAGATAATTCAGGATGTATCTGGTAAAACGCGAGCGACAACGCCAGCATCTGGGACTGATACTTTCTGTACTGCTGCATTACCGACGTGTTCCGGAATGCACGGCGAGGCCCGTGATCAGGCTCTCGATCACGAGATCCCAGAGCTCATCCGGGTCGTTGTCCGCCACCACCGCTACCTCATTCAGACGTGGGAACGCGTTTCGAGCCCGGTGGGTGAGGTCCGGCTCCGCCCAGGGTCCGATCGGGAGACACTCGTTCAAGGCGAGGCCGAGTATGGCCAGAGATGACCCCGCAGCGGCACGTTGCGCCTGCACCGGGGAGAGCCCCGCGCGACGGAAGGCGTCCAGGGCGCCCTCGGTCTGACGGCTCGCCAACGGTCCCACGGCGGGACGTTTGGTGAAAACCATGAAGGCGCCGGGATGTGCGCGGGCCAGCCCACGCAGCGCGGACGCGAATGCTCGCACCCAATCGCGCCAATCTGGGTAGGAGTCGGACAGATCTGCCTCTTCCATCAACCGCTCAACCAGCGCGTCCAGGATCGCTTCCTTATTAGGAAGGTGGTTGTAGATCGAGGTTGGATGCACATCGAGCCGCTCGGCAACACGTCGCAGGGTCACCGCATCGATACCACCACCGTCCGCCACGGCAAGTGCCGCCTGCACGATGCGATCGCGACTGAGTGGAGGTCGCCGCTCACCTACGTCTACCATCGGTACCTCCATGCTTGACTTTCCAACATCTGCCTTATAAAGTATACTAAGTATGTTGAAGTCTACTTAGTAGGTTACGCGAGGAGGAACGGCTTATGACAGGCGCATTGCAGGAAACGCTGACGGAAATGGCAACCAGACTGGAGGTGCCCGGCGTCGCCGCCGGTGTCCTCCTCGGCGGCGAAGAAGAGTACGCCTTCATCGGCGTCACCAGCGTCGAGAACGCCCTCCCGGTGCAGGAGGAAACGCTCTTCCAGTTTGGATCAACCGGCAAGACCTTCACCGCGACCGCGATGCTCCGGCTGGTCGATCAGGGTCTGGTCGATCTTGACGCGCCGGTACGGACCTATGTGCCGGAGCTGCGGCTCCAGGACGAAGATGTGGCCCAACGGGTCACGGTCCTGCATCTGTTCAACCACACGGCAGGTTGGGCGGGTGACATGATGGACGATACCGGCGCGGGCGACGATGCGCTGGAGAAATACGTCGCCCGCATGGAAACGCTGGCCCAAATCACGCCCCTGGGCGCCGGCGTCAGCTACAACAATGCCTCGCTCTCCCTGGCCGGGCGGATTATCGAGAAGGTCACTGGATCGACGTACGAGCAGGCCATCCGGGATCTGCTCCTCACGCCGCTCGGCCTCGACCACACCTTCTTCTTCATGACTGAGATCATGACCCGTCGATTCGTCGTCGGCCACGCGCGGCACGAGGATGGCCGCATCACGGTTTCTCGTCCGTGGGCGCTGCCCCGCGGGAACAGTCCGGCGGGTGGCATGTCGGCCACCGCCCACGATCAACTCGTCTGGGCACGGTTTCACCTGGGCGATGGAACCGCGCCGGATGGGACGCGATTGCTCAGCGCCGAGCTGCTGGCACGCATGCAGCAGCCAACTGCCTCCATGCACGGCAGCGCGCTGGGCGACGAGGTGGGTATTAGCTGGCTGCTGCGCGAGGTAGACGGGGTGCGACTGGTCGGGCATGGCGGCACGACGATCGGGCAATACTCCGAGTTCATCATGGCTCCCGAGCGACAGTTCGCCTTCACCTCGCTGACCAACTGTGGACCGAATGGCTCGCAGCTGAACAAGGAACTGGCCACATGGGCACTCGACCACTATCTGGACCTCGTCGAGGAGCAGCCGGAACCGATTATGCTGGGTGACGCGGCCTTGCAGCAGTACGTCGGGCAGTATGAGACGATCGCGGCGAGTTGCACCATCACGGCCGAGGGAGGCCGGCTGCTGGTCATGATACGCACCAAACCGGAGGCGGCCGCCGTTATGCGCGAGGCCGGTGAGGAGGAAACGGAGGAAGCTCCGCCGATCCCACTCGCTCTGTTCTCTGCTGACGGCGATGACTTCATCGTGCCCGATGGTCCGGCCAAGGGGATGAAGGGATACTTCTCCCGGAGTGCCGGGGGCGCCGTGGACGGCGTGCACCTGGGGGGACGGCTGGCGACGCGTGTATCGGAGGCGGTCGCATGACGCCGGCTGTCTTCCTCGGGTACCACGCCGGGGCCGCATCTCGGTGGAGGACGGTATGGATACTGGGTGACCGATAATGGGGCAGTGGCCCATTGGAGAACGCCCCCGACCGAGAAGGAGTACGACATGCATGATACGGAAACAGATCAAACGGACACCTCCCGGACAGAGGAGATCTGGGCGGAGCGCGAGCGCTGGATACCGCGCGGGATCTCGACCTACGCTCATGTTGTAGCGGACCACGCGCACGGCGCCTACCTGTGGGATGTGGAGGGGAGACAGTACATCGACTTTGCCGGCGGGATCGGAACCGTCAACGTCGGGCACACCGCGGAGGAAGTCGTCTCCGCCATCCGCGATCAGGCAGGAAAGCTCATCCATACCTGCTTCTCCGTCGCCATCTATGAGCCGTATATCGACCTGGCCCGACGGCTCTCGCAGCTGGTCCCCGGGAAGTCGCCACGGAAGGCGATGTTTGTGAACAGCGGAGCTGAGGCGGTGGAGAACGCGATCAAGATCGCTCGGGTCGCCACCGGTCGGCCCAACGTCATCGCCTTCCAGAACGCGTTCCACGGCCGCACCCTGATGGGACTGTCGCTGACCGGGAAGGACATCCCCTATAAGGAAGGGTTCGGTCCCTTCGCGCCCGGCATCTATCATGCTCGCTTCCCGTACGCGTACCGCTGTCCCGAGGACGCATGCGGGCACAATGGCGGCTCCGGCCCGTGTCCCATCGAGAGCGGCGCCGAGCTGGAGCTGCTGTTCAGGACGACCGTCCCGGCGGATACTGTGGCGGCGATCATCGTTGAGCCGGTTCAGGGTGAGGGCGGCTTTGTGGTGGCCCCGCCCACCTTCCTGCGAACGCTACGGGAGATCTGCGACCGCGAGGGGATCCTCCTGATAGCGGACGAGATCCAGACGGGTTTCGGGCGCACCGGCCAGATGTTTGCGGTTGAGCACGCCGGCGTCGAGCCGGACCTCATAGTGCTGGCCAAGTCGCTCGCTGCTGGGATGCCGATCGGCGCCGTCGTCGGCAAGGCGGAGATCATGGACGCGCCCCGTCTGGGTGGACTTGGCGGCACCTACGGCGGCAATCCGGTGGCCTGCCGCGCGGCTCTGGCCGTGCTTGACATCTTCGAGCGCGACCATCTGGTGGAGCGGTCGCGGCAGATCGGGAACACGATAATGGACCGATTTACGGCTATGCAGGAGAAGCACGAGCTCATCGGAGAGGTTCGCGGCCTGGGCGCCATGGTGGCGATCGAGCTGGTTCGCGATCGGCAGACCAAGGAGCCCACGGCGCAGCAGACCGCGGACATCATCCATCGCTGTCACGATCGGGGGCTCCTGGTGATCAAGGCCGGCCTGTACGACAACGTGATCCGCATCCTGGTACCACTGGTCGTCGACGACCAGACGCTGGGGGAAGGTCTCGATATTCTGGAGAGCTGCCTGGCGGAGGTGGCGGTCGAGAGCGCTCAACCCTCCCTGGTCGGTATGGCCGGACGGTAGTCTGGAGAGCGAAGGGGAGAGAGCGTACCAATACTCCCGTTCGCTCCACGCCCTCGGTCTGCTGCGTGAGTTGCTGCCATCAGCCTAAACGTCCGGCTGACACAGGTGATCAAAGTCCCGTAGGGGCAATCGCTCGAGGAGGGCGCCGAGGGCGTCTGCCTTGGAGAGACTGGCTCGTCGGATCTGACGGTGACGCTGGAGGCGATGCTGTCCGTGCGCGATGGGATGTGGCGGCCGCTGTACTGCTACTGCAGGCGCTGTGGACCTCGGCGCGGAGTCACCCGAACCTGGGCGATAGAGATGCAGCGTGGAAACACTTGGCGGAGGCGGATCAGGAGCCGCGAATGGTATGCACGTTGAAGCATTAGATGGGGTGCTCAATCACACCCAATCGACGGTGGAGCCCCCAGTTCTCGTCCGGCGAGATAGTCGGATATTCCTCGTCTGCCGGAGGGTACGACGTCACCGCCCGCCCGCCGAATCTTCAATACAACCTCCGCAAGGATGTCGCTATCCACGTTATAGTTCCGACGATTCTCAGGGACGATCAGCGCGACGCGCGGTGTGTCCGGGTCATGAGGCTGATCGGGCGTCTCCACCCACCACACCTCGCCCCTTCGAGGCCGGTGCTCTGCCACCTACACCGCGCTGTGATCGGCACGCTGGAAGCGACGCGCAGCCGAGGCTCGACGCACCTACCCCCACTCCGGGTACTCACGCGCCGGAGTGGATTGCCGCGTATCGGCGCGATACTGTGCGTCCAGAGCGTCCTCAAGCTCCTGAGCTTGCTCTGGGCGCGTACGTGGTGTCCTGCTCTTTCAGCGTCATGATCCGGGTTCCTCGTGTCGGGTGTGTAGCACAAGTATAGGCACTGCCTGGGCCGTAGCGAGCGAGCAGCGTGAGCAGACAGTTATGCCCGGTAGGGACGCAGAGCGCACGACCCACTGCTCTCGCGCTCGATTCAATGCCCTCCTCTCCCTCCGGCATTCTGGCCGCACGAAATGAGCACGATTCGCATCAAGCCGAGTGACCCCCAGAGTGACTGCCCCCGACGGGGTGCAGCGTATGCACACGATGCGCGAAAACAGAAAGAAACCCCGCCAGATTTGGGGATCTGTGCGGGGTATGCGAGCCGTTCACTCCTTGCACAGGTGCGCTTCGCGATGAGCTATAGGGACCAGTTGGTAGCTTTGGCCTGGCGACGCCAAATTTTCTCTCTCGTGTGGGACAATCTGTGACGATGGGGCTATAAAAGTAGCCTATGCGCTCTCCCTGGCGGTCAATTCACGCGCTGTAGAATCGGCTTGCGGACGAGAAATAGCCGGACCGGACCCGAGTTCAGCAAACCGCCGGAGTTGATTCCGACACGTGCACAATAAGGATAGCGATGCGCGGCTGCTTGCGCTTGATGCGTCACCCATACCTTGAGTATCATCCGAGGTATGGGTGACGAGACGTGCCTACTACGTGACCATGCGTGTCTCTTCGCAATCGCTTCCGAGCAACAGGGATACTTCACGGCAGCGCAGGCACGGGATTGCGGTTTCGGATGGGATCTTCTCGCCTACCACGCTCGTCGTGGCCGCTTCATCCGCCTCCGCCGCGGCCTATACCGTCTGCGTGACTATCCGACCTCGAGGCACGAGGAAGTGATGGCGGCCTGGCTAGCCGTCGGCAAGGACCAGGCGGTCATTTCCCACGAAAGCGCCCTCGACCTGCTTGGCCTGAGCAACGTCATCCCGTCCGCCGTCCATGTCTCCATTCCGCGATCCCGGCGTCACCTGCCGGCGCTACCGGGCGTCACCATCCATACGACGAGTAGGTCTCTCCGGAGAGAGGATGTGACTGTCCGGGAGGGGATGCGCCTCACGAGCGCCGCCCGGAGCATTCTTGACGCGGCCGAGGTCGGCACCGCTCCCGAGCAGATCGAGATGGCGGTACTCCAAGCACTCGAGCGAGGTCTGGCCACCGCCCCGCAGTTGTTGCAGGATGCCGGAGAGCGCAGCCAGCGCGTTTCCCGGCTCATGTCCGGTGCCCTTAACCAGGCAATTCCGTGAAGTACGCGACCTCTGCAGCGTTCCGGGCTGCATTGGAACAGCGACTCCTCGCACAAGCGAGGGAGAGGCGTGACCCAGTGGTGAGGTTAAGAAAGCTCGTCGTCTTCGAACGCCTGCTGGCGCGTCTGCTGATCGTTGCCCCCGATCGGTGGGTTCTTAAGGGCGCGCTTGCCCTCGACTTTCGTCTCGGCGGACGGTCTCGAACCACCAATGACATGGATCTGGCTCGGCAAGACAGCGAACAGGCGGCCACCGCCGACTTCATCGCCGCCCAGTCGGTCGACTCGGACGACTACTTTACCTTTAGCATCGAGAGGACAGGCCAGCTGGATGCATTGATCGAAGGAGCCGCCGTCCGCTACCATATCGTCGCGGGGCTCGCCGGTCGCCTATTTGAAGAGGCGATTGTTGACGTGGGCTTCGGCGAACCCCTGATACTTGGGCCTGAGGCGCTGTCGGCGCCAGCTCTGCTACGCTTCGCCGGCATCGAACCAATCACGGTGCCCGCTTTGCCCCTTGAGCAGCAGATTGCTGAGAAAGTTCATGCGTATACTCGGCGATATGGAGGAACGCGTGGCAGCACGCGAGTGAAGGATTTGGTCGACATAGTGCTGATTGCAAAGCATACAACGGTCGAGGTGAGGCGCCTACGCAAGTCGCTGCATGCGGTCTTCGAACGTCGCGGGAGCCATCCGCTCCCTGCTGTTCTTTCTCCGCCTCCACTCAACTGGACAGTCGCGTACCGGAAGCTGGCTGACGAGGTCGAGCTGGACCCTGATATCGAATCGGGCTACAACGTGGCTGCCTCGCTCCTCGACCCTGTTCTCGGTGCAGCGGTTGCCGGCGGCGCAAACTGGGACCCGGTGGTCGGCACGTGGGTACCTTGAGTTCGCGGGCCGGTCATGGGGACCCTTTAGCGAAGGCGATTATGACGAGCGCAGGCTGGTTGCGCGAAGGGCCTGTCGAGCGCGTTTCGTCATCCCGGACGAGGAAGCTACCTGGCTCGCGACTGATTATGGGGAGCGATCCCTCATCGCGAAGTTCATCGGTGCGGCGCCGTGCCTGAGGAGCTTCAGCAGAGCGGTCTGACCGAGGAGCGCCTGGCTCACTTGTCTGGGCCGGAATTCGAGAGCCTGGTTAACCACTATTTGCGCGTCCAGTTCCCCGAGCTTGCGAGCCCTGGCTCCTCCTTGAAGAACGCTCCTGTAGGCTTTCCCGTGGACGCCCTCGGGTACATTCCCGGTGATGATCCGACATGGATCTTCGCTGCGTCGACAACAACGACCGAAGACCGGAAAGTCGCGGAAAAATGGTTCGGGCACGGCAAGAAGGCGAACGATGTTAGGAAGGCTGCAGAATACTTCGCCGAAGTGAAAAAGGTAATGCCGAATACGAGATGCCGGCTGTACGTAGCACCCAGTCATCGTCCCGGCAAGCGGAGAGACTTGTAGTCAGAGGTCATTAAGGAAGGCAGAGCGTACGGAATCGACGTACATCCGCTCGAGGCGTCTGCCATCGCGTCGTACCTTGACACGGTTCCTCGTGGCCAGTATCTTCGTCAGCTGTACCTGAAGGTTCCAGGCGAGCTTCTGAGCGCGCCGCTCTAGCAGGATTTGTGTACGGAGTCGATATCCTTTCTTCGAGCCACCGAAGCCCTTGCCACTGCTGACTATGAAGTGAGACGGGAGGCAACAGATGCGGTCCTGGCAATCCTTGATGAGCCGGATGGCAGCGTTATCCACCTTCGAGGTGCGCCAGGCATGGGAAAGACAGTAGTACTCGCTCAGGTCGGTGAGGCCGTGCTTGATCGTGGCGGGGTGCCATTATGGATACGCGCCAGCAGTCTTCGCCCTGATATCTCGCTTCAGGCACTGCTCCTCGAGATCCTGCGCGCCATCAGTCTCGGCCTTCATCACTCCGCCGCGCGGTCCACAATCGAGTTGGCCAAGACCAGCCCGGGCGGGCTCATCCTACTGATTGACGACATCAATCGGCACGAGGACCCAGCGCAGTGTCTAGCCGTGATCGACAGGTTGGCAGGGCACCATCAGGCCGGTGCAGCCATGCCCCAAGCATCTTCCATCGGCGTTCATTGTGTGCTACCTGTTTGGCTCGACGTTCTGAATAATGAGCGCGGCGAGGAGGCCCAGACCGCTACGCATAAACAACTCATCCCGGTCAACACGTACTCCAGCGGAGAGGAGCGAAAATTTGCCCGCATTGCGTTCGAGCATGGTGACCGGGCAATTCAGGACATTGTCAGTCGCCTGGGTGGCGACTCGTTCCTCTGTGGCTTGGCCATGTTGATGGACAGCGTGGTCACGGTGGGAGACACACGCGCATTGCTACACGCTGTAACCTCCGACTTTCTGAACCGAGTGGGGAGCGACGCTGCGCGCGGTTCATCGGTTGCCGCCACCTCCTCCCAAATACTGGACGCCCTCGATGCGCTCGTTGACCTCCTCCTCGAACGCGGTACGCCCGAGCCAAGCTGGTCAATGGTGTGGGCAGATTTGGGGGAGAGACAAGGGGCTCTCCTCCTATCGGTCACCAATTCGCGAACACTTGCATCGTTGACAGGAGCCGAGGAAACTGAACGCTGGCACTGGCAGCATCGGCGTCTACGAGACATTGTCATTGTGCGTCGCCTTGCTCGGCGCGAGCGCACAGTAGCGTCGGAAGGCAGAACCCAGGAGAAGATCCAGCAGTGGGCAGCCAACCCTGGTTTGAGTGATGCCTTGACGCGCTCTCTCGTCTTTCTCCCTACGTCCTTTGCATCGGATGACCTGCTCGCGATTCTCGATAATCTCAGTGCCTCCAGTCTCGCGGAGGTTATACGGCTCGGCATCTTCACGGACGAGGGAGAGGAACGAAGCAGGGTTATCGATCGGTTGCGCTCGTTACTGGAAGACATGAGACCGGACGGGATCCCGGACTATGTCGAGAGCGAGTACTGGCGAACGCTGAGCAAGCTGAGCACGACCCGAGATCCTGCAGTGCCCGAGGTCGTGGAGGGCGCTCGTGGATGGGCTCAACTGGCCGCGCGGATGCGGAACGGGGATGTGATGGCAGCAATCACATGGACTGCGGCGATCGCGCAACGGGACGACTTTGTTTTGATTTGGATGCCCGATTTTCAAGCGGCACTGGACGACTTGTTGGCGACGACGGACAACAGTGAGGAGATGCTGCGAGCGGAGCTGGCTCAGGCGCATGGAGTGGAGGACATCAAGGTGCGGGTGCTCCTTATAGCCGCCAGTGGGACGCCGGGGTTGGCCAAAGATGTGTGGCAAACGTGGGAGTCCCTGCCCGCTACGGAGCGACTCAATCTTCTGCCCACGGTCGTGTGGGCGCTCAGTCGCTGCGCTGATGATCGCTCTGCTGTGTTCCTAGAACATGTGTTGCGGCAGTGGGCAGAAGATCTGCGAAACCCGCCCACGATGCCCTACGAGGTACACAACGTCTGGCTGACCCTAAATCACTGGCCGTTCTCCGACGCGGCCATCGTGGCCTGGGTTGACGTCGGTCTCGAGGCCGGTTTGCCGACCCGGTACCTGCGGCACGTCATCCAAAGACTTGATCATCCCTATGCCGTTGAATCCTACCTCCGATGGTGCGCGGCGAACCCCAAGGCGTCCAACTTAGGCTTCGGGGAGCCTATGGATAGACTGGCGCCCTTGGTGGACACGCACGACCACTTTCCGGCATTGGATAAGTCCCGAGCTCGGCTTTGGGAAATGGTGCAGACGGTGCACGACCGCGATCTGCGCCGTCTCGCCTTTGAGGTATGGAGGCGCCATGTGATCACACGTGACGTCGGATATCTCCAGGCGCTATATGAGGATGACGAACTGTTCACGAGGGAAGTGGAGACCCGAGTGCGACTTCAAGATGCTTCAGCCGCACCCGCCCTGCTGGCACGGCTCAGCCAAGATCCGGGGACCTGGATGGCATTCGCTCCCGCAGTGTACTGGCAGACCGGCGTTCACGAGGCAATCGTTGAGAACCTGGAAGCCGCTCTTGAGTGCTGGCAATGGGCAGTACAGGATATGTTTCTTCACTTATCTGCAGAAGGTATGCGCCGTATCGTCCAGGAGCGCGACGAGGTTCTCATAAAGTCTGCGCGCACATGGCCGACTCTCTGGCGGTCCGGAGAGCCGGCTGCATTAGCGCTGGTGCGCCGCGCCCTGCACTCGACCATCGCGGAAGCTGACGCAGACGAACTCAACCCGAGTTCGGACGTGGACGACCACGAGTTCGAGTTGAAGTTCTTCGTCTCACCTTTGACGTCGGGCCATCCTTATAGGATCAACCGTACAATGCTGGAGGCGATCGAACCGTTTCTAGACCGGTTCCCATCCACGCAACTAGGCCATCTGGCAGAGGCTGCCGTGACGGCTGGCTTTGACACCTGGGCACGCCGTCACCTGAAGGATAGGGTACCCGACTATATCGCGCGTACCTTGTGGCTACCGGAAACGGCAGCGCGCGAGATATTGGACCGAGCGGTTAATGCGGCTGCTAACAATCCCTTGGCCGTCCTGAATACACCCGATTTCTTTCGGCTTCGCTCGCGAGACGGCTTGGATTTTGACCTCCTGTGGCTCCTTGAACAATGGCTACAGGAAAACCGAACCACTGAACGATTCGCGGTCGGTGCTTTACTTGTGGATGCAGCCGGTACCGGGAATGACGCCGAGCGTTGGGACCGGCGCCGACCTGTCGATGCGAGTCTTTTCAAGGTCTGGGAGAACGTGCGCTACACTCTCTGTTTCCGAGGCTGGGAGGAAGTGTAATAGGGATCTCCAGCACGCTCGAACATGTATGACGTCAAGTGACGCCGAGAAGGCGGTCGCTCCACATCAAAATGTGAGACGCAATGTGTGACGGAATCTGTTCTCACCATTCACACTATTCCCATGAGCGATAAAAGAACCCCGCCAGGCTTGGGAGTCTGTGCGCGGTATTCGTGCCATTCGCGGTATTCACGTGGTGCGGTCCCACTGAGCTATAGGGACATGACAGGCTTATTTTTGGCTTGATGCCGCGCTTCTTGGCGGCCAATGGGCCTATTTATTGACGTCGATTCGAAGCCTATACAAGTATCCCACTAGCCTGTCTCCGTCGTCAACGGCTCCTCCTTCTCCCCGATCAGGGACTCCAGGGCCCCTATCATGTGTTGCAGCGCATCCGCTGACACCTGGATCCCCGTCCCCGTGACAGACGACGAGATGGCTGCGATCAGTGACGAGGACTTCATGCGATTCCTTCCCACGCGCCACGCACCCGGTGAGAGTGAGTCGCTACGCTGTGCCATCACCGCACTGAATCGCCCAATGTCATCGATCAGGCTACCAAGGGCGAGAGGACCGAGAACGAGATGCCGTCGCCTCGCTGTGTGTTCGTTCTCTCAGACGGCCGGACTCGGTGATTGCGGACGCATCTCCCGGCGATAGGCCTCGAGCTCGTCCACGTTGGCGACGCTCCGTCCGCGCGTGCCGTTCTCGAGCTCGTGGATCAAGCCGACCAGCTTCCCCGTGAGCGGCATCGGAAGGCCGTGGCCGGCGCCGATCTCCGCCGCCAGGCCGATCTGCTGGTCCACCTCGGTCGGCCTGTGCCGCACGGCCAGATCGCGCCAGATGCCGCTGTGCGTTTTCACGTCGCGATGCCGGCGCGCGACGAGAGCATCAAGCGAGCGGCTGATCGCGTCCCAGTCGCGGCGCTCGCGCGGGTAATATAACGCCGGTTCGACATCGTCGAACGCCGCCGGTGTCACCCCTTCGCGGTCTGCTACCTCGTAGATTTCCGTCGCCAGGTCCACCACCAGCGGCCGGTATCGGTTGATGATGTCCGCCATGGTTTCGTCGGTGAGGGCTGTCGCGAACAACATGTTGGCGTAGCCCATCTTCCCCCAGATGTACCCCCAGATGTTGTCCGTCACCTTCACGGCTCCAGCGTGAGAGAGAAGCGCGTGGAGTTCAGAGAGGCGCTGCGTGTCGCGTCCGTCGAGCTCCCCCAGTTCGATCGCGCCGGCGCCGCCGTATAGAATGACGCCGGGCTGGATGTAGTCGGCGGAGAAGTTCACCAGACAGCCAACGGTTCGCTCCAGCCCGATGAACTCGGCAATGACGTGCTCGCAGAGCCCGTTCTGGAGCGACACGACCGTCGACTCTTCGCGCAGCAGCGGCGTGATCACGCCCATGGCATCGGCGGTGTGCTGTGCCTTGACCGCCAGCAGGACGAGATCGAGCGGACCGTTGAGATCGTCGGGCCCGACTGCGACAACGGGCACTGTAAACGTGTCGACCGCGTTCTGAATCGTCAGGCCGTGTTGGTTCATCGCGGCAACGTGATCGAGATCCTTATCGACGAGCAGAACCGGAAAGCCGCCACGCGCCAGAAAGGCGCCGACCGTTCCGCCGATGGCGCCCGCGCCGTAGATAGTAATCGTCATGGGCGCCTACTCCCCCGTTCCGGCTGGCGTCGATAGGGAGGGAACCAGGCGCCAGAACTCGGTCCACGCCCGGAGCCCGTCTATAAAACGCTCCAGCCGAAGGAACTCGTTGGGCGCGTGGAAATCCTCGTCCGCCGTGGAGAAGGAGAAGTACACGGTGTCGATGCCCAGGATGCGAGCGAACATCTCGCTCACGGGCAGCGTCCCGCCGATCAGCACCGAAACCGGCTCCCGGCCATAGACGTCTCGAAGTACCGACCGTGCCGTGGCGAGCCCCGGGTGATCGGCGCGAATGCGATACGAAGGCGCGGAGCCGGGTTGACGCGCGATCGTCAGCTCGATGCCCGGCGGCCGGTGAGTCCTGAGGTGACGCTCCACCAGATCGAGCACCTCGTCCGGCTGCTGATCCGGGACCAGACGGCACGTTATCTTGGCGGAAGCGGTAGAGGGAATGACAGTCTTGCCGCCCGCTCCCTGATACCCTCCGCCCAGGCCGTTGAGCTCGAGGGTGGGCCGAACCCACTGCCGCTCCAGCACGCCATAGCCTGGTTCACCGAACAGTTCCGGCGCTCCAACTTCCTGCCGGTACGCCTCGTCGTCAAAGGGCAGCGATTCGATCTCGGCCCGTCCCTCCGGCGAGAGCGTGCTCACCCGGTGGTAGAAGCCTTCGACGGCAACCGAGCCATCGGGATGGTGCAGCGTCGACAGCAGCTCCACCAGCGCATGAAGCGGGTTCTGCACCGCGCCGCCGTGTCTCCCGGAATGGAGATCCTTTGCCGGGCCGCGTATCTCAAGGTTCATGCCGACCAGACCCCGGCTGCCGGTGGTGATGGAGGGCAGGTCGACGCGCCACATCGCGCCGTCGGCACTGAGAGCGAAGTCGGCGGCGAGCATCGCCGCATGCTCCTGTATAAAGTCGCTCAGACTCGGGCTGCCGATCTCCTCCTCGCCCTCGAACAGAAGCTTCAGGTTGACGGGCAGCGCCTCCTCCGTCGCGAAGAAGGCGTGGGCCACTTTGATGGGGATAAACATCGGCCCCTTGTCATCGCTGGCCCCGCGCGCGTAGATACGGCCGTCACGGATTTCGGGCTCGAATGGAGGTGAGTTCCACCGATCGAGTGGGTCCGGCGGCTGAACGTCGTAATGACCGTACACCAGGAGCGTCGGACGGGTGGGAGCGCCCAGCCACTCCGCATAGACGATGGGGTGACCGGCGGTCGGCATGACCTCGACCCGGAACGGGCCGGCCTGCCGCAGTTGCTCTGCCACCCAGCCGGCCGCGGCGTCGATATCCGCCCGGTAGGCGGGGTCGGTGCTGACGCTGGAGATGCGAAGAAAGTCGAGCAACTCCTGAATCGTCCGGTCCCGGTGTTGCTCCAGATATGCCTGTGGGGTCATGGCCGGCTTGCTCCGGCCACGGATGAGTCGCTCAAAACATTGCCTTTCCACCGTCGATACTCAGTACCTGGCCGGTGCACCAGGCGGCATACTCGGACGCAAAGAAGAGGACGCCGTAGGCGATGTCCTCCGGAGCGCCAGGACGCTTCAACGCCAGGTCATCGATTAGCGCCCTCTGTCCCTCGTCACCGTACGACTCCCACTGCCGTTCGGTTGCCGGATTGCTGCGAATGAAGCCGGGAGCGATGGTGTTGACCGTGATGCCCCAGGTGCCCAACTCCCGCGCCAGCTGCCGGGTGAGCCCGATCTGGCCTGCTTTGGCGCTGGTATAGGCCTGAATGCCGGTCAGGCTGGTGCTCCGGCCTGCACCGGAGGAGATGTTCACGATGCGCCCGTAGCGGCGGCCCTTCATGCCCGGCGCGACGGCGCGGGAGCAGTGGAACGCGCCGGTCAGATTCACGGCCACGATGGCGTTCCAATCGTCGTCCGTGACCTCCTCAAGCGGTCTCCCCACCTGCCCGAGAACGCCGCCCGCGACGTTAACCAGAATGTCTATCGCGCCGTCCTGCGTCTCGATCTGCTGGACCAGCGCGTTCACGCCGTCGCTGTCCGTCACATCCAGGCCGTGCGTGCGGCAGGCGCCGCTCGCCTCCGTACAGGCACTCTCTGTTTCCTCGAGGTCCGCTGTGAGGATATCCGTGGCCCACACGATAGCGCTGCGGCGGCTCAACTCGACACATATGCTGCGACCGATGCCATGGGAGGCGCCGGTCACGAGCGCGACCCGTCCGCTAAAGTCAAAGTCCATTAATCAGCCCGCGTGTTTCCTCGACGCCGGCTCGCCACATATCGAGCATCTGCTTGTCCGGCTTTTCATACGCGCCGCCGTAGTTGCCGTCTCCGACATACACTTTGACCTCGGCAGGCCCAAGCGATCGCAGGACGCTGGTGTCGATGGAATTTTTCACGCCGGCAGGGGCGTCAGCAACCCGATTCCAGGGGAAGTTCTCCATCCACGATCCATGGGAGCCGTGTGGATCGATCGCCTGCACCGCTTTGGAGGTCTCGGGAGCGTTCCACCAGTTGTGGAAGACCACGGCGCTACCGGGGTGTTCGGCCATCCACTCCGGCGCGAAGGAGCCCGCGGGACTGTTGCCGCCGTGCCCGTTTACCAGCAGGAAGCGCCTGAAACCCTGGCCGTACAGTGAGTCCAGGATGTCGCGCACAACCGAGACATAGGTCGCGACGCGCAGGCTGACGCTACCGGGAAAGGCGAGGAAGTACGGGGTGACGCCGTAGGCCAGTACCGGGAAGACCGGCACGCCGAGCGGCTCGGCCGCCTCGACGGCGATTCGCTCGGCCAGAATGGCGTCGGTTCCCAGACTGAGATACGCGTGTTGCTCCGTGCTGCCCAGCGGGATCACCGCACGGTTGTCTCGGGCGAGATAGTCCTCGACCTGCATCCAGTTCATTTCGGCAATTCTCATGGGGCATCTCCTTGCATGGGAGGCGTTCGTGATGTCCAATCGTGATTGCGTTCATAGGCATGGGCCAGGCGATAGACGGTGGGCTCGCCGAACGGCCGCCCGAGAATCTGAACGCCGATGGGGTAACCGGCCTGCGAGAACCCGCAGGGGATGGTCAGCCCCGGCAAGCCGGTCACATTCGCCGGCCAGGTGGAATTGATCTCAGCCGTGGACGGCTCCTCGCCGCTCTGGTCCGGCGGGTTCAGGTTCGCCATCTGCACGGTCGTGGTGGGAAGCGTCGGACTCACAAGAGCGTCGAGCCCGTGCGACGTGTACAAGGCACGCATAGCCGCCTTCAGCAAGGTACGGGCACGCGTGGCCCGCACGTAGTGCGTGGCCGGCAGGAGTTCGCCCAACTCCAGCATGACGCGCGTCGCCGGGTCGAGCCGATCTCCTCGCTGCCGCAGCAGCGTGGCATGTTCGGCGCTTGCCTCGGCAAAGAGGATGGTAAGCCCGACGGGGCCCATCAGGTGAAACTGCGGCATTCGAACGTCGATGACCTCCGCTCCCTGCTCGGTCAGCTCGGCAAGCATCGTCTCCACTGCATCGCGCACCTCCGGCCAGACACTGGGGCCGAAAAAGTACTCTCGCTCCACGCCGATGCGCATTCCCTTCGCTCCCCGGTCAATGCCCCGCAGGTAATCGGGCACCGGCTCGTCGGCACTGCCGGCATCGCGCGCATCGTGACCGGCGATGGCGGCAAGAAAGAGCGCGTTGTCGACCACAGTTCGGGTCATGGGGCCCACATGGTCGAGGGAGTAGCTGAGCGGTACCACACCGTACCGGCTCACCCGTCCAAAGGTCGGCTTGAGCCCGACCAGCCCATTGAGCGCGGCTGGCTCGCGGATCGATCCGCCGGTGTCCGTCCCGATCGCGCCAAAAGCGGAACGAGCAGCGACCGCGGCGCCGGAACCGGCGCTCGACCCACCCGGATAGTGGTCCGTGCCCCAGGGGCTACGGGTGGGAGGAGTGTTGACGCCATAGGCCAACTCGTGCGTGACCGTCTTCCCCACGATCACCGCTCCCCCCTCCTGCAGCCGGTCGACGACGGCAGCGTTATAGGTGGGAACAAAGCCTCGCATGGCGGCGGAACCCGCCTCCGTCGGTGCATTGGCGGTATACAGTAGGTCCTTCAAGGCGATCGGAATTCCGTGCAACGGGCCGCGCGCTCGTCCGCCGGCAAGCTCGCGATCGCGTTCCCGAGCCGACGCTCTGGCTGTCTCCGAGTACACGTGGACGTAGGCGTGGATACGTGGCTCCGTGGTCTCGATGCGGTTCAGGGTGGCGTCGGTCAGCTCGACCGACGAGACCTCGCCTCGACGCAGAGCGTCCCCGGCCTCGGCAATGGTCAGATCGAGCAGCTCAGTCATGCCAGCGTGCATCGAAGTGATGGTCAGGCGCGATTCCGTCGAGATCAAGGATCTCGAGGCGCTGGGTCGAGGCCAGCTGGTCACGAAGAGCGGCAGACAGAGCCTCCAGATCCTCTCTCGGGATGGAGAAGCCGAGCATACTGGCCATGTCGACGATCTGTTCGGGCGGAATCGGTTCGCCGCCGGACGATTGGATATATGCCATGGGCTACCTCCGCGGACGTAGATAGGCCGCCAGACCGTCGCCGAGGAGGCTGAACGAGATGCCCACGATGATGATGGCGATGCCGGGAATGGTCGGTACCCACCAGGACGTCACGATGTAGTTCTGACCATCCGAGATCATCGTTCCCCACTCGGGCGCCGGTTCCTGCACCCCAAGACCGAGATACCCAAGGGCCGCGGCCAGCAGGATGTTGCCGATGGCGTCCACCATGGCGAAGACCAGCGCGGCGGATACGATGTTCGGCAAGATGTGGCGCAGCATGATTCGCACGTTGCCGCAGCCGAGCGCCCGCGCCGCCTGCACAAACTCCCGTCCCTTATAGCCCAGCGTTTGACCGCGGATGATGCGGGCATACGACACCCATCCAACCGCCCAGATGGCGATGAAAAGGTTGAACAGACTTGGTCCGAGCGCCGCGACAATCGCCAGCACCAGCACCAGAAACGGGAAGGCGAAGAAGACGTCGGCGATGCGCATGAGGAGGCTGTCGACCCACGTGCCGGAGTAGCCGGCGATCAATCCGATGATGCAGCCGACGATGATGGTGACGCCGGTCCCGCCCAGCCCGATCGCGATATCGACACGACCGCCATAGAGGAGGCGGCTCAGCACGTCCCGACCGTAGGGCGCGTCGGTACCCAGGATATGCCCGGCGGTGAACGGCGTCGTGCCTGGGTTCAGAAGGTCCTGCGCGGTCGGGTCGTACTGCGTAACGAGGGGTGCGAAGATGCAGAGCAAGGTTATGATCGTGAACATACTCCCGCCCACGACCAGCGGCCAGGTTGGCCGTCGCCGTCGCTGACGGGCAACCTCGGTGTCGATCTCCGGCGAAATGCCGGACGCGGTCCTAACGCTGGGAATAGCCATGAGACGGATCCATCGATGAGAACTCCCTCACAGAGAGATGCGCGGGTCGAGGACGGCGTACGCGACATCCGTCGCTAGATTGATCACAACCACGGCCACCGCGAGCACCAGCGTAATGCCCTGGACCACAGGGTAGTCGCGCTGCAGGATGGCCGACACCAGGAGCTGGCCGATGCCGCCGATGGCAAAGACGTTCTCGATGATGACGGTCGATCCCAAGAGAAAGGCGATGTTGACGCCAAAGATGGTGATGGTGGGCAGGAGCGCATTGCGCAGCACGTGCCGCAGGATGAGAACCCGAAACCTCACCCCCTTGGACTTCGCCGTCCGGACGTAGTCCTCATGCAGTACTTCCAGGATGCTGTTCCGCAGCGAGCGAATGAGCACCGAGGAAAACGCCAGGGAGATCGTGAGCGACGGCAGGAAGAGGGAGCGGAGATGATCGGTGAAGCCATTTCCAAAGCCGCTGACCGGGAACAGTTTGAGGTCAACGCTGAAAACCAGGATTAGGATGATCCCAAACCAGAATGCCGGCATGGCAAAGGCGATGACGAACAGCGAACGGATGGCTTGATCGATCACGCCGTCGGAGCGTAGTGCGGAGAGTATGGCGAGCGGAAGGGAAATGATCGCCGCCAGCACGGCGGAGTACACTACGAGCCATATGGTCGGTTCAATCCGGTCGCCAATGACCTGGGTTACCGGCTCGGTGTAGTAGACAGACTGACCGAGGTTTCCGTGGAGCACGTGTCCAACGAACAGCAGGTACTGGTCCCACAGGGGTTGGTTGAGGCCGAGAGCATTGCGGAGGGCGGCCGCAGTTGCCGCGTTGTAGTGGTTCCCCAGGATCACCGCGACCGGATCTCCCGGGATCAGATGGATCAGGAAGAACGAGACTAGCGTGATCCCGAAGAGAACCGGAATGGAATGGATGATCCGCCGGCCGACAAAACTGAAACCGCCCACCGCTCTGCGCTCCTAGGCTAGGACTTGGTCACACCCTCCAGGTTGAAGTATCCCAGAGGGTTCTCGGAGAAGCCATGCACGTGGCTCGAAACCGCGTTCACGAACGGCACGTAAAAGAGAGGGAAGAAGGGGGCGTTTTGCACGAAGGTCTGCTGGATCTTGGTGTAGGCCGCCTTCCGAGCCGTGTCGTTGTCGGTCTCTTCCGCCTGCACGGAGAGCTTTGACAGCGTCGAATTGTTGTACCAGGTGAAGAACGCTCTGGAGGCGGGCAGGTTGTAATCCACCGCGAACGAGACCAGCTCGTCGGGGTCGGGGATGTCGTTCGTCCAGAGGTTGTTCGTGATGTGGTACTTCGCCTTCTGCTGGTCATTGAAGAGGGTGGTCTGGTCCGCCTGGCGGAGGTTCAGCGTGATCCCCAATGGCTGAAGCTCGCTCTTCAGAATCACGTCGATGCCATTGCTGACCGAGTCTCCCGACGGAACTTCCATGGTCATGGTGAAGCCCTTGGGGTACTTCGACTCTTTCATCAGCTTCTTGGCCAGGGAGAGGTTGAACGCCGGAACCGGAAGGCTCGCATCCCAGTCGACTGCGCCTCTGGGGATGAACGAGTTGGCCGGAGTGCCGTGGCCGAAGAGAATGGCCTTCACCAATCCCGCTCGGTCGATGGCATGGTTGATCGCCTGACGGACGTGCACGTCTTTGAACTGCGGCAGCGTATCGAGCGGCACGATGTACTGGGTCTCGGTCGACGGGTCGATTTGCACCTGCGCCTTGCCACCGCCCTGTACCGCGGCAACCTGGTTGAAGGGCAAAACGTTGTCGACGTCGAGCTGACCGGCTTCGGTCTGCAGCAGCCGCGTATTGTCGTTCGGGATCAGCGCGTACTCGACGTATTGCATCGGGAACTTGCCCTGGTTCCAGTTATTCGGGTTCTTCTGGAGCAGGATGTACTGACCTTTCTTCCACTTGACGAACTTGTAGGGACCACTGCCGACCGGATGGGATGCCATGCCGCTGGCCCCCGCCTTGTTGTAGTACGCCTCGGGATACACACCGGTATCGAACAACGACACGTCGGACAGAAACGGGCCCCAAGGATGGCTGAGGACGAAACGCACGGTCGACGAATTGACCGCCGATACGCTCTTCACCGCCTTCAGCGTCCACGACCATGAGGCAGCCGGCTTCCGTGCCCGGTTCACGCAGAACGCCACGTCTTTGGCGGTGATGGGTGTGCCGTTCTGGAACTTGATGCCCTTGCGGAGCGTAAAGGTATAGACCTTTCCGCCGTTCGACATGGTCCAGCTCGTGGCCAGGGCGGGCTGGATGGTCTTGCCGTCCGGGGCGACCCGGACCAGTTCGTCGTACAGGTTCTTCTGAACCCAGATGTCCGGGTTCTGCGAATTCCCGGCCGGGTCCAGCGTCTTGGTTTCAATGGACCACCCGATGGTCAGGGTGTTTTTCGAGGTTTGCGCCTTGAGAGACGCGCTGTGGGCGACGTTGGCCGCCGTGAGCGTGCCTGAGCCCAACAGCAGGCCCAGAGCGGATGCGGCAACGAAAATTCGCCGTGTGAAACCGGGGCGCGTTCGCTTCATAAACTCTTCTCCTCTCTACAGATCAACCGTCACGCACCTCCGCGTGACACCAGGTCCAGGATGATGGCTCTTTCTTTGCTTGTGACGCTTTCTTGCCCTTTCTTTCGCACTCGGGATCGGCGTCTCAGAACGGCTAGGCGCAAATAGCCAGAAGGGGATCGCCGGCGTTGATCGCCAGCGAGGTGACGAGAAACACCACCTCTCCGCTGGTCACGGCCTCCACAGCCTGGAGTTCAGTGCCGAAGTAATCGACGATGGCGCCGAGCGGCTGCCCCTGCTCCACCTGCTCGCCGACCATCGTGGCCGGTTGAAACAGCCCATCCGCCTCCGACCGCATCCAGGCGAAGGTGTCGTATACACGTTGTCCTCGGGCCGGGGGAGCCTCGCCCGGCAGAACATTGAGATGATACAGAACCCGCAACGTGCTGGTCATGTGCTCCGTCACCTCGTGCTCGTTCCATACGCCCTGGCCGCCGACCTCTGCCAGGATGGACGGGATGCCCGCCGCGGCAGTCGCGCCGCAGGCCGATCCCGCCACCTCACCATGGATGATGCGGGCGATGCCGGACGCCACGGCCATGGCCCGAGATGCCTCCTCGACGGCGGGATCGTCGCAGCGAGGCGCAAGGACGAAGGGGACCAGCGCCTCGATCATATCCCCGCCGTGCATGTCGATGTAGTACGACGACGGCTCCATGATCGTTCGGAACAGCCAGTCCGCCAGCATTTCGCTCGGCGACCCGTTGGGATCGCCGGGAAACACGCGGTTGATGTTCGTATCGTCGAGGCCGGACGTGTAAATGGCGCGCGTGAAGTACGAGGTCGTGTTCGAGATGGGGACCACCACCAAGCTCCCACGCACTTCAACCGGGTCCACGGTCATGCCGACGCGCCGGGCGGCCTCGATCGCCACGTACTCAGTGCCGTGAATGCCGCCGGTAATGGCCACTCGCGGCCCGTCCTGCGCCCCGTTGACGGCGATTATGGGGACAGGCACAGTTCGCTCACCGATGGGCACATCCACCACCCGCGTCCCGCGCCGGCCGGGTTCCACCTCGAGCCCGGCGACCGACAGCCGGCTCACGATGGTACCCCATCCGGCACTGGCCCCGGCGTGAATTCGAGGGTATGCCTGCGTGTGACCGAAGACGACTGCCGTGAAGAGCGGTTCTCCTCACCGGTCATCGATTGATCATCCGGAGACGGAACCTGGTAGAGGTCGGGCTTGCCCTCCAGAAACGGCGCGATGTAATGGCGCCGGACAGCCTCTTCGGCTCGATCGGGGTCGCGTGTTGCCAGGGTGTCGACGAGCACGCGATGGCGCCGGACGACCCCGACGGGGTCATAGTTGTAGTACGCCAGGCGTGACGCGAGGAGCGCACCGTGCAGTGCATTGAGGGACTGCCAGCGCTCGAGGAGATACCCGTTATCCTCGCAATGACAGATCAGCGTATGGAGTTTGATATCGAGTTCCATGACGTGGTACACATCGCCCTTGCTGACGCTCATGCCCATCTGGCCGCTGATCGACCGCATCGTATCAAACTGCTCCACCGTCAGAACGCGGCAGGCAGTGCGAGCCGCCCAGCCCTCAATCACACCTCGCGCCGTGCACACATCACGTGCCGCTTCGTTCGACATGCGTGTGACGAGAGCCCCCCGCCGCGGCCGCATATCCACCAGGCCCTCGACTCGCAGTTGTGCCAGCGCCTGCCGGATGGTGGCCCGGCTTACTTGGAACTGATCGGCAAGGTCGGTTTCGATCAGCCGCTCGCCGGGAAGAACCGTACCGTTGACAATAGCGCGGCGCATCTCGACCACCACCGATTCCGCGAGGGAGAACCCGTGGACCGGCTCAAAGGTGGGGCCGGGACACGTATCGGGGAGGCGCATGGGCGAGTGCTCTCCGACGAGGCGAGGATGACACCCATCCCCTGCCAGGCGAGGCGAGACGGTGGTTCGATAGATGTCCACAGTATACTCTCTTGTCCAACTGTCGACAACATGTTGTGTCGTGGTTCGTGGTCAGGCCTTGCCCGGAGCTTGACATCGCCAGCCAGGGCGACACCATCGAGGAGGCCTGCGCCAATCTTGAGGAGGCCCTCGGCCCCTTCCTCGAGGCCGCTAGTCCCGCCAAGATCGCCCACCGCTGCCACCGGGAGGTCTACGTAACTCACCTCGATGTCGCCGTCGCAAACGTCGCGGTCTGCGGGACACCGGCCTCGCGACGCCGTGCCGTGTCCTCGACCCAGCCCTCGGGCGGGTAGAGCGCTCGATCGATGAAGGCCCGTCCTGCGGTGCTGGCATAGGCGAGGAACACCCCGATCTGGCAGTTCTCCACCCGCCCTGCCGTGCTGCTGTACTGTCTGGCCACGCCCACTGACTTCGTGCCCTTCTTGAGGAAGCCAGTCTCGTCGATGATCGCCACGCCACTCGGGTCACCCAGGTGCTCGCTCACATACGCCTGCAGGTCGTCCCGTACCGCGTCGGCATCCCAGTCAGCGCGTCCTAGGAGATGCTGGATCCCATAGGGCGTCCGATCCCCCACCGCCTCCGCCAGTTGCCAGCTGTTCTTGCGCTCGACGGGACCCAGCAATCCTTTGAGGTACGCCAGGACACGCTCGCGTGCCTCGGCGCGCGAAGTGGCGGCCGATCCGGTTCACCACTCCTCCGAGGTCCGCAGCCCATCCTTCCAGCATCGCGACGCTCGGCTCGAAGCTCGCCTCCACCTGCCCATTCTGCACCATCATGATCTCCTCCTGTCCTCAGATCATGATAACCTGATAACTACAACTGTAGTACTAGTTTTTGGCGTGGAATAGCCAAAAAGTGTGCACTGGTGGGGACTATTCGCCATTTTGCACCAGCACTATGGGGCACTCTGCTGTCCCCAGCGTGGCCTCCGATTGGTGGATCATGCCGTCTTCGCCGGTCGTCCTGCCACCGTCTCGGCGATCGTGGCCAGGTTGCTGGTGATGATCCCCCAGCCGACGTCGCGACCCATGCCCGCCTCTCCGTGTTCCGGGCACCGGTCCAGCCCGTAGCGCCGTCCCAACACGCTGATCCGCCCCTCGATTCCCGCTCGGAAGCGGAACCCCGCTCGGAACCAGCGCGTTTTCTCCTGCTGCCTTGGTTTGGCCGATGCCTTGCCGGCATACGGGATGACCACGTGCGTGACGCCGGCCTCTGTGGCCAGGCGCTCATTGGCGGGTGAGAAGACACCTCGATCCCCGGCGACCAACCAGGGCGGTTTCCCAAAGCGGCGCTGATGATCGGCAAGGCTCTGCGGGAAGTGGGGAGCGTCCTGACCCAGCTGATCGAGCACCCGGTACCCACTGACGATCCCGCCCTCCACTTCCTCCAACCAGAGCTTGCGTCCGAACTCGACCGGCTTCCCCAGCTTCTGCCGCTTGATGATCTGGGTGTGGGGCTCGAACAGGCTCACCACCTTCTCACTCGCCGGCACTGTCTCGCCCTGAATGACGCGTCGTTTTGCCTGCTCGATGACCTGCTCGACCAGTGGCAGTACGTGGTCCAATTCCCGCACCAGCCGCATTTCCGCCTCGGCCGACGAGTGGGTGAGCGCGGTCACCACCTGGACCGCTTGAGTCCGACTCTGCTCGGCCACCCGGATCAGGCGCCGATAGGTGTCGGTCAGCTCCTCGGCGGCCTCCTCGCCTTTCCGCCGGGCCACCCGGTGCAGCTGCTGGGTCAGTCGTCGCACGCTCCGATTCCGGGTGCGGGATCGCGCCTTGCTCACCTCCGTCGTGTCCCCGAGCAGGCCTTTGGCACGGCGCAGCAGCCGACTGATGATTCGGACGCTATCAGCCAGCAGGGCACTATCAGTCGGGTGGTGGCTATTGGTCTCGACCACCGTACTGTCCACTCGCAGCTTGCGCCCTCGCGTCACCGTCCGTTCTCGGGCGAGCTGCACCACGCGCTCGTTGATGTGGTCCAGCGTCTGGGGCTGGACCAGGTGGGCCCACCGGATCAGGGGCGTGTCGTCCGGGACCGCTTCCAGGTAGATCCGGCAGAATTGCCGCAACACCAGGCTGTCGGCCACGAAGTGCTCGGTCTCGTCGTAGCTCCAGTGGTACAACCGGCGAACGAGCAGCATGCGGAGGATCACCTCGACGGGGGTCGAATGCCGCCTTTGTGGGAGCTGTGTGGATGCGCCCGGATCCGATCGGCCTTGACGCGCTGGAAGATGACATCGTCGTCCAGGAGCACGTCGAGTTCGCGCAATGCGGCGTCGAAGCCGGTGCCGAGCTGCGGTACGAGGGCGAAGAGGTTAAGGGGGTCATAGCGATCCACGATCATGGTGACGAGGACTCCTGGGTGGGATGAGTGGGCCGGACACCCCTATCCTACGCCCCGGATTGCCTTATTTCATGCCAAAAACTAGTATTAGTACTAGGGCCTGTTCGTCGAGGCCAACGAGATCCGTCTTTTCTTGGTTTTGCGAACGCAGCTGAAGCGGGATGACGACCGGGACGGGCTCTTGATCTGTTCGACGTCGGCTGCCGGAACCCCCAGAGCGCAGTCCTCGTTCCCGCCTACTACCATTACAACCGTTCGTTTTTTTGCTGCAAGACCACAAGAGGCACAATACCTGCTGAGTAGTATTTGCATGGAGAACGATGGGGCGCTCGAGAACCTTCGCGTCTCGGCGGAAGCGGGAGATTCCGGCGCTGCGCTTGCTCTCGGTGACCGCTGCGCTGAAAGGGGTGAGTGGGTCGCGGCAGAGGAGCAGTACCGACGGGCGCTTGAACTCGGGAACCTTGAAGCTCGATACCCCCTAGGACGGGTCCTGCACGATCAGCAACGCCTGGAGGAAGCGGAGACTGCCTATCGGGGCGCAGTTTCCGGTGGAGACATGAGAGGCGCAATTGCCCTCGGAAACTTACTCAGCGAGCGAGGAGATCCAAACGATTTCGAGAGGGCCGAGACCTTCTATCGCCTGGCACTCGATGCGGGAGAGGACGGTGTGCTCTTGAACTACGCGAACCTACTCGCCCTGTGGCAGGGACGTGAGGACGAGGCGGAGCACATGTATCTGCAGTGTCTTGAAGAGGGCGAGAAAGACGCGCACAACAACCTCGGCATGATGCTGCGTGATCTGGGACGTGCCAGGGATGCCGAAGCGCAGTTCCGTCAGGCGATCGCGGCCGGGGACGCCTGGGGGTGGTACGGGTTGGGTATGCTGCTCCGTGACGAGGCGCGATTCGACGAGGCAGAGGAAGCATTCGAGGCAGCAATCACAGGGGGTAGGATGGTAGCGCGCGTGGACCTCGCCGATCTCTACCTCGAGATGGATCGGGTAGAGGACGCCGAGCAGGTGTATCGGGCCGCCATCGCGGCCGGTGACACTGAAAGCCATCTTCATCTCGGCATTCTTTATCAGGAGCTTGATCGCCTTGATGAAGCAGAGCATCAATATCGTGCAGCCATCAGCGCCGGAATCAGAAAGGCGCACATAGAGCTGGGAAATCTCTTCGATGAACTTGGTCGATCTGTCGACGCTGAAGAACAGTATCGGCTCGCTATGGCAACCGGCGACAATATACCGAACGCTACCTACAACCTGGCCATCTGCCTCCAAAACCAACAACGTGAGCAAGAAGCTCTCGAGACTTATCGAACTGCTGCCGATTTGGGATTCAAGCCGGCACGCTGGAGGCTTGCTGACCTGGTGCGACGGACTGACCCGACACAGGAGGACTTGGATGTGTGGGTCGGGACGGCAGATCTGAAACCCGTGGCCGGAAATGACATCTTCGAGGAAGCTGATGGAGCAGTGACAAACGTCTGCGCTCTGGCAAGAGATGAGGCCGGGTACCGTCGTGCTGTCGTGGAGACGTTCAGAGAACTGGGACTGAATGTGGTGGAGATCGACGATATCGAGCCTTTTCAAAACAGAGCGCAGGACCTCGAGCCTGATAGCAATAGCTTCGAAATAGCTGCAGGCGTCTCGCGGACAACACCGCTCGTATATGACGAGTTCTATGTGTATGAGTCGGAAGAGGGGTGAGCGCTGGATGACCATGACGATCACTATGGCGTCAGGGGCTAAAACACTTCCCAGCGCTTTTGTAGGGGAGCGAGGGCATTCAGCATTGACGTCTTCTCGACTCAGGCGCTGCTACGAACAGTTGTGCCAGAAAGCTTAGAAGAATGAGCGCCATTTATCTCTGAAGATGACAGTCGTCGGCGAAAGCCACTCGTCTCGGAGTCGCAAAAAACGACCGAGCCTGTTGAAAACGGTATGCGGGTAGACTCAAGGCACCCGGTTGACTGTATTCCTCGCCGGTGGAGCGCCTCCCCATGCTTGGTCCATCGAAGGCTCGCGATCTCGACCGCCTGGTCGTTGTCTCACTCGATCGCCTTGTTCCCACAGACCACTTCTATCGTCACCTTGCACGTGAACTCGATCTCTCCTTCGTCCGTGACTGGGTCAAAGAGTGCTATGCCGACACAGGGCGTCCCTCCATTGATCCCGTGGTGTTCTTCAAGCTCCAACTCGCGCTCTTCTTTGAAGGTCTGCGCTCAGAGCGGCAACTGATGCGGGTTGCCGCGGATCATCTGAGCATCCGCTGGTATGCCGGGTACAACCTGGATGAAGCTCTGCCGGACCACTCAAGCCTGACGCGCATCCGGCACCGCCTGGGGCTACCGTTGTTCCGTCAATTCGTCGAGCACGTGGTGGACCTGTGTGACCAAGCCGGCTTGATTTGGGGGAAGGAACTGCTGGTCGATGCCACTAAAGTTCGCGCCAACGCGTCCATGGAACAGTTACCTGATATTCGGATGCGACGGCCAGATCGTGCACCACCACCGCAAGCTCGTTCCCACCCACACCGAACGGCTGGTGTGGGGACCAGGTGATGGCCAGGGACTTGACGCCGTTGATACATCTGTAGGACGCGTCGGTGGACTCATCTGCTGGGAGCACTGGATGCCCCTCGCCCGGCACGTGCTGCACGCGTCCGGGGAGCAAATCCACATCGCCCTCTGGCCCACCGTGCACGAGATGCACCAGATCGCCAGTAGGCACTACGCCATCGAGGGCCGCTGCTTTGTCCTCGCCGCCGGCCTCATTATGCGCGTCCGTGATCTGCCTTCGCAGTTTCGAGTATCACGTGAACTGGCGGAAACTCCCGATGCGTTCCTGCAACACGGTGGCAGCGCGGTCATTGGTCCCGATGGACAGTATATTGTGCCCCCAACGTTTGACGAGGAAACGATCGTCGTCACCGAACTGGACCTAGCAGCGATCGACCGGGAGACGATGACCCTTGACGTGTCGGGCCACTACCATCGCCCGGACATCTTCGACGTCGCGATTCATCCCCACCCCCGGACGGGGCAGCTGCCGGATAGGTGACACCGAGGTGATACGGCTCGGCATGAACTTCTCCGGTTTCTCGGGAGCCGCCGCTGCCGGGATGCAGATCCCAGTCATGGGAGATCGCGGTTACACCTGGCTCTCAACCCCGATCAGGCGTTGGCCCTCCTCGCTGCCGATGTCGATGATGCTGCCGTTCAGAGGAGGTTCGGCGACGATAACGGCCGCGATCAACTGGGCAGACTGCTCCGGTGGCCGAAGAATACCTTCGGTATGCAGCCGACGGAACTGTTGCGCGGTGGCTATCCCTAGCGTGTCATCCGCCTGCGAGCGAATATGGGCCTGCATAACGGTGTCAACAACTCCAGGATAGATGGTGGTTACCACCACACCGGTGTCCGTCAACTCGGCAGCCAACTGGCGGGTGAGCATATCGAGTCCCGCCTTCGAGGATGAATAGGCGCCGAAACGCGGGAGGGGATTCCGGGCAGCGCCCGAGGACACGTTGACGATACGCCCCCAGCCAGCCTCGATCATGCCGGGAAGTACCGCTCGGGTCAGTAGGAACGGCGCTGCCAGGTTCACGATCAGGGCCCGCTCCCACTCGGCCGCCTCGAGTTCCCAACTTGGACCAAACGGGCCGACGACCCCCGCGTTGTTCACCAGGATTGCAACCGGTCCGAGTGCTTCCTCCACCGCTGGTACCAAACCACGAGCTGCGTCCATATCGGAGAGATCAACCGGGTGCGCGAAGGCACGGCGCCCACGTTCTCGCACGGCAGTAGCGGTTGCCTCGATCTCCTCGACGCTGCGCGCTACCATCGCCACATCGGCTCCCCGCTGCGCCAGTTCCAGTGCCGTGGCTCGACCGACGCCACGACCGGCCCCGGTGACCAGCGCCACCTTTCCATCAAGCGTTTGCATTGATACCATCCTTTTTATCGGTGATACGGGCCATTCCATCGTCGTGATCCGGCTTCGATGCCCTTCCCAGAGATCAGGTGAGGGACGCCCGGGGGACGGGGACCACGACGACAATGGACTTCCGCGTGCAATTGATGCCTTAGCGACCTGGACGTGTCCCGATACATCGAGCCTCTCACCATATTCTCTCTCATCTGGCACAGGTCGCCGTGCCCTGCGCCAGCCGAGTAAAACACGAAGCGCTTGCACGACACCATTACGACTGGACGTCGCGTCTGTCCCCGGCGCTCTCTTGCAGTTCCAGGAAGAGCATGCCCGCGAACCCGAGTCAGTAACGTCCTCCGCCATGTACAGCAAAGGACCTCCCATAGCGATTTCCCAGACAAAGTAGCCGCCAATAGGACCACGCAATTCGAGACGGTCCCCCGGACGCGCGGCCCATGTGCCAAAGTGGAGACGATAATGGAGCTATGGAGACAAAGCAGTGGGCGTCGAGCAGTACCGGCACGAGAGCGGACGACAGAACGCACCCGGCACGCACCTGGCAGTACGTGGCTGTGCTGCTGGTGGCCACCTTCCTCATGGCGTCATCGTTTGTGGCTGGGAAGATTCTTTTGCGAAGCGTCCCGCCATTTCCTCTTCTAGGAGCGCGGTTTCTGCTTGCCGCCGTTGCAACTTTGCCACTCGCGTATCTCGCAAGCAGATCGCGAGCATCGGGCCCGGGTTCAGCGTCGCTTCCCACGTCGGCGACGTCGCTCCTCGCGGTCCTGGGCATCGGACTGCTACAGACGGCGGCCGTGTTGGGGCTGACGTTTCTCGCACTTCGAAGTATCAGCGCGGGCGAGGCGTCTATCCTCCTGTTTACAAACCCCATTTGGGTTGCCGCGCTTGCACCGCTCGTCCTCGCTGAACGCCTCTCGATGGCTCGAGTGGCAGGCTTATTTCTCGGCATCGTTGGAGTCGCACTGGCAATGGGAGCGCCTCACGGGCTCTCGGGTATTCAGGGCGATATTCTTGTTCTGCTGGCCTCGCTGGCCTGGGCGGTTAGCACCATTATCACCAAGCGTTTGCACGTCACCATGAATCCGTGGTGGCTCAATTTCTGGCAGATGCTGGTAGGGGCCTTGATCCTCGTCGGGATCGCGGTGCTGTTGCGGCAGTCGTGGCCGGCCCGGCTCTCGATATCCGATTGGGCCTGGTTCGTGTGGCTGGCGATTCCCGGCTCGACGCTCTCCTTCGGCCTCTGGTTTACGGCCTTGCGCTGGGGAGGCGCGGCAACCACCAGTTCGTACCTCTTTCTGGTGCCGCTCTTTTCGGTCCTTCTCGCCTTCGTCATCCTTGGCGAGCACATCACGATGGTGCAGATAATCGGAGGTGTCCTGGTTGGCGCAGCGCTCTACCTGGTGAATAACCGTCGCGGCTCGGGCAACGCCAGCATTGGGACGGATAAGGTGACCGAGGTAGCCGAGCAGGCGGGGTAGGGTCGACGCGGCAACCGCGTGCATGGTCCATCAGGGACCAGATCGACCACCCGGTGCTCCGTCAGTCGACGGAGATCGTCCCGATTCGCCGTGCACGGACAGCAATGCCGTCTATGGAGAGCATCCGGGGCGTCGGGGTCGCGCCGACACCGAAGGGACGGATGAGACAGGGAAGTCTCGCGGGCGCGAGGCTGTACACCCAAGCACACTGGTTGCCATGGCCCGTCCCATGTAGGAGATACTTGAGTCCAAACCCCTCTGGAGGAACGTATGATCTCAAGACCTACGCGAGCAACGACGTTGGTAGACGTGGTGCAACCGGCCACTCGTCCCCTTCTCTGGAACATCGGTCTGGTCGTCGCCTTCGGCACCCTCATGGGCATGCTGGCGCAGATCTCGATTCCGTTACCGTTTACCCCTGTGCCGGTCACTGGACAGACATTCGGCGTTCTCCTGACAGGAGCACTGCTCGGCAGCCGTCGAGGTGGTGCCGCCATGCTCGTGTATCTGGCCGAAGGGAGCGCGGGGCTTCCCGTGTTTGCTCTTGGGCACAGCGGGTTGGCCACCATTCTCGGTCCGACCGGCGGGTACCTGCTGTCGTACCCAGTTGCAGCATTTGCCGTTGGCTTCCTCACGGAGCGCGGCTGGGACCGCGCTTTCCTTCGATCGGTCATGGCGATGGTGCTTGGTGAGGTTGTCATCTATACGGTTGGCCTGTCCTGGCTCGCCCACTTCGTGGGCTCCGATCGGGTGCTGGCACTCGGTTTCCTGCCGTTCCTCCCCGGAGACGTGGCGAAGCTGCTCCTAGCGGCAGCCGTGCTTCCTTCCGGCTGGCGGATTATCCGCAGCCTTCGGCCTCTGTAAGGGCTCGATCATCCTCACGAGCAACCGGGGATTTGGGGACTGGGGACAGGTGTTCGCCGATCCCGTGGCCTCCAGCGCCATTGTCGATCGTCTGCTCCATCGGGCAACCGTCATCAACATCAAGGGCAAGAGCGTCTGAAGTGCCGTTTCCTTCTTCAGTTGTATCGTGCGTGTCTTTCGGGGATCTCGCACGGCGACCGCTCCGAGCGTGGCATGCCGCGTTGTATCCTTCAGGGGACTGGAGAGACTGCAGCGCTTGGTTTTTCAACGCCAGCCGTTCCTTTCCAGTTCCGCTGTGTCCGCAAACGAGAGTGCGCATGCCGTTGGAGCGGCGCGGGAACAAACGCGAGTCTCGTCCCCCGATCGATTGACAGTATTTCCGGGTGTGAGGATACGCAATGACGACCGGTCAAGAGAGAGTTTCTCCGCTCAATGTGCACGGGTACGAGGAGTCAGCCCGGGCCGTGCTTCCCCTGATGGTGTTCGACTACATTCGCGGTGGATCGGGTGATGAAGCGACCCTTCGCGCCAACCAGTCAGCCTTTGATCAGTGGCGATTGTTGCCACGAGTACTGCGGGGTCATGCTGCGACCAGCACCGAGACCACCGTTCTTGGCCAGAGAGTGTCTCTTCCACTGCTCATCGCGCCGGTTGGATTCCACCGGCTTGTCCATGATCAGGGCGAGATAGCTACGGCGCGCGCCGCCCGGGGCGCCGGGACGATCTACACCTGTAGCACGGCGGCCACGTTTTCAATCGAAGAGATCGCTCCCCACGCCGGCCCATGGTGGTTTCAACTCTATGTTTTCCAGGATCGTTCCATCACGGTGGACCTTGTCCAGCGGGCTGCTGCTGCCGGCGCATCGGCCATTGTCGTCACCGTTGATACGCCGGTTCTTGGCCGGAGAGAGGCCGACGAGACGAACCACTTTGCACTTCCCGGGGGGCTGGGTTGGGCAAATCTGGCTGGTACGACGCACCAGGATATGCGGGCCACGGCCGGTTCTGGACTCACCGCGTACACGACCACAAGCTTTGACCGAACGCTGACGTGGCGAGACATCGAATGGTTAGCGACAGTCTCAGATTTGCCACTGATCATCAAGGGCGTTCTGGCGGCGGATGACGCACGCGAGGCTTTCGATCGTGGCGTGAGGGCGGTCGTGGTCTCCAATCATGGCGGTAGACAACTGGACGGCGCGGTAGCGAGCCTCGATGCGCTTCCCGCCGTTGCCGAGGCCGCTGCAGGACGAGGTGAGGTGCTCATGGACGGAGGTGTCAGACGAGGGACCGATGTGCTGAAGGCCCTCGCCCTGGGAGCCCGCGCCGTTCTACTCGGGCGGCCCGTCTTGTGGGCACTCGCGACTGGCGGGGAAGCTGCAGTACTGGAATTGCTGAATCTGCTGGGATCGGAACTCGCGAGGGATATGGCTCTGTGCGGCTGCGCCACGACTGATGATGTTACCGCCTCCCTGGTTGTGCGCCGAGGGCCGGTCGGGTAGGAGGTATGGGTGATGTCGCAGCCGGGTAGCGCCGCGAGATAAGCGCTCCCCTTGGGGGCCATAGCCCAGGTACACCGAGAGGGACGCGGTGGTTTTGCTAGAGGACCCCATCCCGAGGGCCACCGTCAAGGCATCGTCGGCCCGATCGAAGTAGTCGAGTATCAGCTGACGATGGGCAAAGACACCGTCTATGATGCGGAACGCGGAGAGATTGGGAAGGAGGTGGGAAGCGTGCATGATGCGGCTCCAGAGGTGGGATCACCTCTTCTACCCCGCCATCCACCGTCTCCGGACCAACAAACCGCTCACCGCTGCCGATCTGGAGCAACTCGAAGCGATGCTGCTGGCAAGCGGCGTGGCCGACGGCCCGCCCATCCAACAGGCAAAAGAGGAATCCGGTGGCCTTGCTCTGTTTGTCCGCTCACTCGTGGGTATGGATCGGGGCGCCCCGAAGGAAGCGTTTGTCGGCTTCCTCAACGCGCGTCGCCCACCTTGAGCATCGATATCGTGGTGCATAACGGTTGCCGGCCGATGCGCAACCGCTCAGGCAGCAGGTTAATCTGATCGGACGTGTCTATCACAACGTCGTCTTGTCGTCATGACCTCAGTCTCGCGACGGATCGAAAAAGCCTGGCGCCTCTCTCGGGTGTCGATGCCACCACATATTTTCCCTCCCAGTTCCTACGGCATCGCACCCTCCCACCGACACCGTCTGCTCTAAGAACAGCTCGTCCCATGGTTGGAGGGCGTCCTGCAGAACAGACCCCAATCGGGCGAAACTGTCTACTATCGGGAGACATCGGATCAGATAGGAGGCTCGCCGATGAGTTCACCTGTCCCGGTCAGGTTCGTAGGTAGTGCTGTCGGAGATTGGCGTCTCGATCGGATCGAGCCCGTGCGGGGAGAGAGGCTGCCTGCGGCAGAGAAGCTCGTCGTCCTCGAAGGGGTTGGGACGGCGGTCACTGCCGAGGTCGTCTGGGCGCTCCGGGGTGTGACGAGTAACGAGCGCTACGTCAACCGAGCGGAGCACGATATGCTGGCCGCCAAGCAACCCTCGCTCGGACGGCCATCGGCAACCCGAGCCGCGCTCATCCCCATCCGCAAGTCGGACGCCTGGTGGGAGTTGGCCCAGGACGAGCGGCGGGCTATCTTGGGGGAGCGTTCCCGCCACATCGAGATCGGACGCGAGTATCTGCCGGCTGTGGCGAGACGCCTTTACCACAGCCGTGACCTCGTAGAACCCTTTGACTTCCTGACCTGGTTCGAATACGCGCCCCAGGATGCCCGGGCGTTTGAGGATCTGGTAGCCCGTCTGCGCCAAACGGAGGAGTGGTCATACGTGGAGCGCGAAGTCGACATCCGGCTCTCCCGGTAGAGGGCCTGGATGATCGACCCGGCGGTGGTGCGATCGCTGGCCGAGGCAGCGGGAGGGGTGCTGTCGGAGCACTGGATCTACCGGGAGCGGCACCCGCTCTATAGAGCAGAGATGGACGGCCGGCCCGTGACCTTCGCCCACGTGCCGGTCGGGGCGCCGGGGACGATCATGATGATGGAGGAGATGGTAGCTGCCGGGGCCCGAGCCTTCTGGGAGGCTCGGAGCCGGGGGCAGCCTGCAGGAAGCCGCTCCCATCGGCACCTGCATCATCCCCACCTCCGCGATCTCTGAAGAGGGAACCTCGGCGCACTATGTGGAAGCAGGCACGCCGTTGGTCCCGGACCCGCGACTGGTGACGATTGTCGAGGCGAGCTGTCGAGCGGAGGGGATAGCGGCCCTCACCGGGACGCTCTGGACCACCGATGCCCCGTATCGAGAGACGCGCGCCAAGATCGCGGCGTACCGGCGAGCGGGCGTCTTGGGCGTGGATATGGAAACCTCCGCCATGCATGCCTTCGGCCAGGTCCGCGGCGTGAGCGTGTGCAACCTCCTGGCGATCAGCGATGAGCTCTGGCGCGAGTGGCGCTTCGGTGGACCGGTATTCGGTGATGCACGATGGCGAGCCGAGAAGGCGATCCTGTGGAGCGTGACCATGAGACCTGCTGAGATCGATCGGCAATGAGCCTCAGGGCATGAGCTGTGCTCCCTTCATTGCACGCCAAAATCACCAGACTTCTGTCTCTCCGCGAGCAATCGTTCCCGCTCATGCACGTCGTGGTCCAGGACAAACACCGAAGACAGAGCTGCGAGAATAGCTGCTTCCAATGTGAGGACTGGTGCTATCATCTGGCCTCCTCCGCGCACGAACGACGGTAGGGGTCGAGGTGCACCGGTTGGTTCGAACGTGGATAGAGCGAGCGCTATCCTGGGTCGATGATTCATAAGGATGACGCGGTCCCGCTGGCCCGGCTGGAAAAACCGCTGAGTGACGCCCGGCTGATCTTCGTCAGTTCGGCGGGGGTGGAACTGCGCGATAGTCTGCCCTTTGACGTGGTTCATCCGGTGGGCGATTTCACGTTCCGCCGGGTGCCATCCGATTCGCACCCGGCCGATCTCGCCATCCACCAGCTCAAATATCCTACCTCAGGGGCGCAGCGCGATCTCAACGTGATCTACCCCATCGAGCGGCTGCAGGAACTGGCGGGGGAAGATGCGATCGGCGGCCTCACCGAGAACTTCCTCTCGTTTATCGGCTACAACATGGACCCGGACCGTTTTGAGCAAGAATTTGCCGAGGAGATCGCCGCTGCGGTGGTGGCAGATCACGCCGACATGGCGCTGCTGGCCCCTGCCTGACCAATATGACATCAGTCTATCGCGCTCGTGCAGCGCGCCATTGAACGTTGGGGCATCCCCACCGTCCCCGTGACCGTCGCTCGTGGTGTCACCGAGCATCTGAAGCCGCCGCGTGCGGTGTTCGTGCCCTTCATGATGGGCCACCAATTCGGAGTGCCGTTCCACCGTGATCTGCAACGGCGAATTATCCTCACAGCGTTGGACCGCATCGTGCAAGCAGAGGTGAGTGGAGAGGTTTACGATCTACCTCTCACGTGGGTGCAGGCCAGGCGGGAAGGGATCGAGATCGAGAGAGCACAACGAGATGAGGTGAAGGGATGACGGCTACAGAGGGCGATCGGGCGCCAACCTTCGAACTGCCGGACGAGCACGGCGAACCCTGGAATCTGGTGCAGCATCTGACGCAGGGGCCAGTGTTGCTTGTCTTCTACCGGGGCGACTGGTGACCGTACTGCAACGGGCAACTCGTGCAGTATGCCAGGAAGTTCAGCGAGTTTAGAGGACGACACGCACAGGTGGTCGGCATCAGCGTCGATGCCGCGCCGCGGAATGCCGCGATGGTGGACAAGCTTCTGCTGCCATTCCCGCTTCTCAGCGATCCTGAGGGAGTGGTTATGCAGCAGTACGACGTATGGGATCCCAAAGCCGGGATAGCGATCCCAGCTATTGTTGTCGTTGATGTCACCGGTACGATCCGCTACCTCTACAAAGGCCGCGATTTTGCCGACCGCCCGGGCGATGAGCCGATGTTCGAGGCTCTGGATGCCGCGTCGCACGCTGAGGGCGGGCCGCCAGGAGAGACAGAGATCCGGGTAACCGCGGCGGAGGCAGAGAGACCAGAGTCGGAGCGCAACGCCGTTTCGCTGGAGGTTCTCTCACCGTATTACCGTGGTGTCTACTTCGCGACCGTTGCCATCAAGGAACGGCTGGCCGCAGTGGGCAGTGGTTGCCGTGACGGTGTGCACGACGTGGGACGCTTTCAGGAAATGATGCAGGGCTACAGCAAAGCGCTGCAGGAGACAATCGATATGAAGGAGGCAACGGCATGATAACTGAGACGGCTGGGGTAGGGACGGCCCTTCCCCCTCTTACGCTCCCCACGTTGGACGGTGGTGAACTCGCTTTTCGCGAGCTACGCGGTAAGCGGTTCCTGCTTTTCTTTTGGGGCTCCTGGTGAGGCTGTAGGGAACAGCTGCCCGGGTGGCAGCAATTTTACGAGACACACCGGGACCAGGGCTTCGAGATTGTGTCGGTGGCGATGGAGCACACGGGCCGGGAAGCAGCCCGCCCCTATGTGGAGCGCGCGCACACGACCTTTCCCACCGTCGTCGATGAGCAGGGCGTGACGCCCCAGGTGTTTGGCTTCAAAGCTGTGCCAAATGGGGTGCTGATTGACACGGAGGGCACTATCCGCTGGACGAAGTTCGGGGGCTTCTCAATCGATAAACCGGAGGACGTGGTGACGGTTGAGGATTTTCTCGCCGGACGGGATATTAAATCTCCTGTCGGGCAGGAGCTTCCCTACCAATTGGACCCGGCGGAACGAGAGCTGGTAGCCACCAAGTTGCGGCTCGGTCAGCTGCTCCATTCCCGGGGCCGGCGTGACGAAGCAGTACAGGAGTGGCGAGAAGCACTCCGGCGTGATCCAGCTAGCCTCGTTATTCGCAAGCAGATCTGGGCTGCCCTATACCCCGAGAAGTTCCACCCAACGATCGATTGGAACTGGCAACGAGGGCAGTTGGCCAGGGAGCGCGAGGAGGAGATGGCCGCAGGTATATGTGGTCCGGACGGATGTCCAATTCCGGCACGTGCGTAGTGCCGCGATACCGCGACGAGTCGGGGGCCCCGCGTTGGCGGGGCCTTTACCCTCCAGTCCGGCGTTACCATGTTGCCGCGCCCGCGCCGCGCAGGCGTATCCGGCGTGATGACCCTGGGGCCACTGCTCAATGGGGCGCTTCGAGGGCCGTCAGATCTCCGTTCGACTGACACTCATATTCAGTACGGCGAGGATGCCATGCCCGAAGATCCGGAGTTTCCCTGGGCACCCCTCCAGTTCGATCGTGTACCTCCCGAGGAGATGCTGGAGCGATCGCGCGAGTTCCTGCACACCGTGGAGGGACGTCGCACCGTGCGCCACTTCTCGCCGGAACCGGTGCCCCAGGAGCTCATCGAGAACGCGATCCTGACGGCGGGAACGGCGCCCCCGCCGCCCACCAGCAGGCACCTGTGGATACACGAAACATGACGAAAATTTCATTCTCGTGCCGCGGCATCTTCCCGCGCCGTTCCCATACTGGAGGTACCCGGTCCGGTGGCAGGCGTAGTAGTGTCCAACGGTTATCTCGTTGTACTCGAGGCCGGCGAGACGCAGCATCCAGCGTCGGACAGTTCATAGAGGGAGTTCATGGTACATGAGGACGGCATTACCATTGATACTTGCAGGCACGTGCTCTTGTTGTCAGGAAAGGTGGCCACCAAGCAGGCAGCCCGGATGATGGCGCTGAGCGGACACGACGAAGGGCCTGGCATTCCTGGGGACATGCTCCCGGAGATCTTCAAGCGTCACACATCGGCTGGAGCCAATGCGGGACTCGGCATTGGCATGTATATGGCGAAAGGCATTGCCACTGCCCACGGTGGCGGTCTCGCAGCCCGGAGTGCGCCGGGTGAGGGGACGACGTTCTCTCTCGAACTCCCGAGTCGAGATGATCTGGGGACCTGAGGTGGGTGATGGCAGTCTTCATTCGTCCTCGCTTCGCTCTTCCCCGATCAGTGGGCCGTTGCCGTGACCGAGTGATGGGGGTACGCCTCCCGGACAACGTCGTGGAGGAGACCACCACCTTTGCCGAGAATTTGCCCCGCTATGCGGTCCTCAATGCAAAAGGACGTGGAGGAACGACGCCCGCTCGAACTGGCTGCCTTCAACGGAACGGTGGTCCAACTGGGACGTGAACACGGGATGCGGGTGCCGATCAACCGGACGATCTTCGGGGCGCTCCAGGTGGTGAGCTCGGGACGTCGACTGTCTGCTTGTGGTGGTCCTGAGATCGCGTCCCGCAGGCCGGTGGCGCAGCATATGCGGCTACCCTTGCATACGCGGTCGGGAGGTGGAAACCGTACCCCGCAGTCGCCCCTCGTACTTCAACGGCAATGAGCACTACTACTTGACCGGTGTTCTAGTACTACTTTGTTAGCTGGTCGGGTAGACTTGGGGCATGGACTCTCCCACCATCGCCAAAGCCTCCCCCGATCCCCTGCCTGAATTGGCAGCATTCCTCGCTCCCTTCTCCCCCCTGTTTCGG